>Ga0207425_1000244_pt1 | contig 41649 bp, 34 predicted proteins | sample AraplaF_Col_mTSA_FD_184255 | JGI IMG/M metagenome (GOLD analysis project Ga0207425, IMG submission 184255) | Arabidopsis root microbial communities from the University of North Carolina, USA - plate scrape MF_Col_mTSA (SPAdes) (version 3) | ecosystem: Host-associated > Plants > Roots >...
CTGATATCCGAGCACGACTGCGTACACCAGTTCCATCGATACCAGATTGACGATCGAATCGGTATAGAACAGGCTGAACAGATACAGCGCATTGGCGGCCTGGATGGCCAGCGCGTCTGCCTTCACCGCCGGATCGCTGACCTCACGCTGCAGACGCCCGGCGGCGCGCCAGGAGGCGAGGAAAATGCTGCAGTACAGCAGCGTGCCCAGCATGCCGCAGTCCCATAACAGCGTCGAGATGGCGGTCAGGTTGATGCCGTAGTTTGCGTATAACGCGCCCAGATTGCCGGAGCCGGCGCCCAGCGAGCTGTATGAACTGCCCAAGCCGTTACCGATCAGGAAACTCACCGGATTTTCCAGGCTGTGCTGGCGGAACCAGAAGGTGATCGAGGTCGTGCGGTTCAGAACCATGGCTTGCGAATAGCCCTGGCTACCGGCGTTATAGCGCAAGGTGCTGTCGATGACATCGCTCAGCGTGCTATGCATCATCAGAACCACATAAATGTAGGCCAGCAGGGCTGTCACCACGCCCAGCCCCAGCAATGCCGGCAGATAGCGTATCGGCTGCCGCATGACGTCCAGCCTCAGCAGGCTCAATCCCACCAGCGGGACCATAATCACGGCAACTTTGGTCTCGCCCATGCCCAGCGGCAGCAGCGAAATACCGGCCAGCAGATAAAAGCGGCCGCTGCCGATCAAGCCGGCGCGCCAGCGGGCGCCGAGAAAAGCCAGCGCGACCAACAGGTAAATCACCATCACCGAGTTGGGACTGCCGCCTTGCAGATTGGCGCCAAAGGTGCCGGCCACCACGTCCGTGGTTTCACTCGACAGCCCGATCCCGCCGCGCAGCGGCACCAGCACCAGCAGCTCGTACAGCGCGAACGGAAACTGCAGCAAGGCCACCACCAGCAGGAACTTGCGCCAGCGCGCCATCACCGGCGGATCGAACACCAGCAAGGTCAGCGCGCACATCAGGCCGTAAGCCTGGAAGTAACGCTTGAAACCGGCAACAAACTGCTCCAGCGAATACCAGCGCAGCACCGTGACCGCCACGCTGAACAGCATGAACAGCAACGCCAGCGTCAGAAAGCCCGGCAGCCGGCGCCGCTGGCTCCAGACCAGGTTGGCCACACAGGGTACCAGCAACAGCAGACTGAGCAGAGACACCGCCCACGCCAGCTTACTCAATTGCGGACTGGCCGACAATACGCCACCGAGGAAGCCGACCACCAGAATGATCCAGATCGTCGCCTCCGGCAGCGCCAGCAACACCGGCCCCATGACCATCGCCGCACCGAGGCCGATCAGCACCGGATTGGCCGTCACCGCCAGCAAACCGAACAGAATGGCCAGGAAGCCGGCCGCCAGCACGGCGGCAATCAGCTTGAAGTTGAACCGCGGCCGTCGCGGGCCGACGCTGGAAAACGCTTTCATTGCGCCACCTTTTGTACAGAGTGGAGAAAGGCCGGCTCAATCGCCGGCCACAGATACGCGTCGCTCGAGGCGCGCGCCCGCTGTTTCATGTCGGCCAGGCCGGCACGGCCCTGCCACAGGCGCTCGATGGCCCGCGCCAGGCCGGCGGCCGAGTAATCGAACACCAGGCCGTTGTCGCCGTCGCGGATGTATTCGGTATGGGTGCGGATGTCGCTGGCCAGCACCGGCAGCCCCGCCACCAGGTATTCGAACAACTTGGTCGGCGGGTTGAAGCGGTACCACGGCAAATCTTCCCACAGGCACAGGCCGGCGTCGGCGCGGGCAAAATACCCGGGCACGTCCAGCCCCGGCACCCGGCCGTGCAGGGTCACGGCATCGGCCAGGCCCAGCCGCGCCACGGCCGCGCGGCAATACGCCAGTTGTTCGTCGGCGGCGCCGACGATGGTCAGGTGCGCCTTGGGCACGCCGTCGCGGTGCGCCAGCGCCATGGCTTCAAGCATGACGTCGCGCCCGCGCTCGGCCTGCACCGAGCCGACATACACCAGGCGCACCACCTCCGCGGCCGCGGCCGGCGCCAGCGCCACGCCGGCAAAGCGCTGGTCCACGCCCATGTATTGCAGCTGCACGCGCTGCGGCTGGCAACCATGGGCCAGCAGATCGTCGCGGTGCGCTTCGCCGATCGGCAACACCAGCGTCGAGCGCCGCGCGCCGCGGAACATCAGCCAGCGCACCGCCGCCCGCAGCGCGCGCCGCAGCGGCGCCGCGCCGGCCGGGGCCGGCGCCACATGGGTCGGGTGTTCATTCCAGTAGGTCACGCTCGGTATCGCGCCCAGCACATTGGCCACCGGCGCCGCCATCGAATGCAGCAGCACCGCCACCGCCGGCCGGCGCGCGCGGATCAGCGCGGCGCAGCGCCACAGGTAGCGCAGCCAGCCGAGGCGGCCGGCGCCGCACGGCAGCACCAGGTATTCGACGCCGGGGTAGCGCAGCTCCGCCTGCTCCAGGGCGAAGCCGCTGACCACCGTCAGGCGATAGCGCGTGGCCAGCGCCTTGATCCGGTAGGAAAAATCCAGGAAGCCGGGCTGCCCGGGCGCAAACGTGGTCACCAGCACGCATGAGGCAAGCGCAGTCACGCGCCCCCCCGCGTGCGCTGTCGCTGGCGCGCTTCCAGCAGCTGCGCCTGCTCCAGCGCCTCCTGCAGGTCGCTGACGAACTTGACGCCGGTGAAGCCGGCCGTCCAGGCGTCGTGCAGATTGCCCAGCTTGCGGTAGCTGTTGTCGATCAACACGTGCGGCTTGTCCAGCAAGATGGACAGGATGTGCACGTGCAGGCGGTCGGCAATCACCACCCGGCCGCTGGTCAGCAGCTCGGCGCCGCGCAGCAGGCGCGCGGCCGACAAGGCGTTCCACAGGGTCAGCAGCAGCAGATTGTCCTTGTCGATGGCGCGGCGCAGGCCGGCCGAATACTTTTCCAGGCGGAAGTAGATGCTTTCGCGCCAGCCCAGGTGCAGCCAGTCGCTGATGCGCAGCGACAGTTGCGGCTTGAGTTGCTCCAGCGGCGCCAGCCAGTTGGACTTCTGCTCGCGGTCGGTCCGCGCCAGGATGAAGCGGTCATACGGCGCCTTGCGCTCGTCCTGCAGCGGGCCGATAAAGAAGGCCATGTCCGGGCACAGCTTGACCACGCACTGGAAACGCTGGGTGGCCAGCTCGTAGCTGGGCTGGTCGCGCACCAGCAGGGTGAAGTTGCCGTGCGCCCGGATCACCGCCGCCGCCTCCTCGATGGCGGCATCGTTATCGAAGTGCAGCGACTGCGGCAGCTGCACCACCGGCACGCCCGGGAAATCGCGCAGCACCTGCAGGCGCAGCTTCTGCACCGCCGGCCACAGGGTGCCGAAGTTGCCGCCGCCATTCAGCAGGATCACCGGCTGGTGCGGCAACGCTTTCTTGATGCGCGTCGGGTCGTAGTTCTCCAGGTCGCAGACATAGCGCATGGCCACATCGCGCGAACGCAGGTAGGCGGTCGAGCCCAGCCAGATCAGGCTGTCGCCGACGTTGGAGTTGTTCGGGTAGTCCAGCAGGCAAACCGACGCGCCCACCGGGATCAACGGGTCCAGCACCGCGCGGCCCTTGGCCTGCAAGGCGTCGATCAAGGCGCGGCCGCCCCAGAAATCGTTGTGGTGTGCGCGCCCCACGGTGCCGCTGCTCATAGTCGTATCCATCATACCCCTGCTTTCGTTGTGCGTTTGTTAGAAAATAAACTTTTTATCAGTTGAACCTCGCCGGCGTCAATCGTGCGCGAACACCACAGGCTGATCACGTAGACCAGACCGACCGCCAGCGTCGCCAGCACCACCGTGGTGAGCGAGCTCAGGGCGTAGGGACTGGCCAGCAGCAGGCCTTTGACCACCGCGTAAGCCACGCCGCCGCAACAGATAATGCCGGCCAACATCATCCACGACAGGATGTGGTAGGGATACTGATGCCGGGCCAGCTGGCGCACAATGGCAAAGTTCATGGTCAGCGAGAACAAGATCGGCGTGAACGGCAAGGCCAGCGGCACCGTGTAGGCGGCCACGGCCATCGCCGCCAGCATCACCGGCAAGGCGATCAGACTGCACTGCAGCAGGATCTTGCTGCGCTCCACCGAATTCAAAATCAGTTGCAGCAGCAGCACATGGCTGCCGCTGGTCAGCTGCACCAGCAGCAGAAGCAAGATCCATGACAGGCCGTGGAACTTGCCGCCGGCGGCCACGTCGACCAGCGGGTCGCCGGCCACCGCCACGCACACAATGGCCGGCACCATCATCAACAGGTTCGACTTGTACAGCAGCGCGCAATGGCGGCTCAGGGTGCTGAAGTCGCGGTCCTTCAGGTAGGCCGCCACCAGCACCGGCTCCAGCATGCCGTAGAAGAAATGCAGCGGGATGTACTGGCGGGCTTTTTCCGCCACGCTGACAAAGAAGCCGTAGGCCGCCACGATGTCCAGCGGCAGATACGCGGCCGTCACCACCTTCATGAAATACCCCTGCGGCGGCGCCGCCAGCAGCGTGTAGCCAAAATTGTGCAAGCCCACGCCCACCATCTTGCCCCATTCTGGCCAGGCGCCGTCCACCACCGGATGCGGCTCGGCCGCCAGCGCCTGCAGCAGGCGGCCGATGCAGAAGGCAAACGCCAGCACGCCGCTCACCTCGGGAATGGCGAAGCACCAGAAGGCCTGGGTCCAGTCGATCTGGCCGTACGCGGCCATCATGGCGCCGATCAGCAGCAGCCGTCCGCCCCACTGTATCACCAGCAGCCGGGTCAGCAAGCTTTGCTGGGCCAGCGCCTGCAGCACCGAGGTGAAGTGCTGGAACATCGTTTCACCGACGATGAACAGCGCCAGCGCCAGCGAGAACAGCTTGGCTTCGCTGGGCGCCAGCCAGCGGTCCAGCAGCGGCCAGCCCAGGTACACCATCAGCGCGATCAGGCTGATGGCCAGCAGGCGCGCGCCGCTGCACGTCCAGATAAAGCGCCCGAGGTCGGCCGCGCTATGATACAGCCGCCCTTCCGGCGTGTAGCGCGCCAGGATGCGCTCCATGCCCATGCCGGCCATCACGCCGCACACCGACACCAGGCCGCTGAGCGCGGTATACACCGCATAGTTGCGCAGGTCCATGCAGCGCACCAGCAGCACCACGGTCAACAGGCCCGCCAGGCCGGCGGCGCCGCGGCCCAGCAGATAATGCAGGGCGCCGCGACGTAGATTGGCCTCCTGATAGGGATTGGAACGCATGAGTCTGTTTAATTTCTGGAAAGACACGACCTACACCCGGCAGGCCGCCAACAAAGGGATGGCGCTTTAGCGGACCGCCATGCCGCCGGCGTTGGACGCGCCCGCCAGGCGCGCGCGGGCGCCCGGCGATGCGGCCCGCAGCATCTGGTCAATAAACTGGTCCTGGATCTTGTAGGCCTGCTCGGTGTCGCCGTCGATGGAGGACACCCGCACCAGCACGCCGTCCGGGATCTGGCGCTTGAGGGCGTAGCGGAACTGGGTTTTTTTGCGCTCCCAGTCGCCGTTGACGGCCGTGTCGCCCACCGTGAACCAGTACGTGACCAGCTCGTGGCGCGAACCGGCGTTGGCCTCCATCCGCCGCAGCGGCACGCTGCCCGTGCTCAATTGCAGGACATCCTTGCGCTTGGACAGGATCTGGAAGCCCTGCGCCGGATAGCAGCCCTCGGGATCGTGCGCCGCCAGGCCGTCCGACTGGTTGGCGCCATACGGCACGCTCAGCATGATACGGTAGCCCTGGCTGTTGACATAGGTGCGGGTGAGCAGTTGGTTGTAGATCTTGTTCAGCGCGGCCGTGGTTTCCGGGCTGACCTGCTGGAACACCACCTTGTCATCGATCCGCCAGTCGCCGAACTGTTTCGGCAACATGGCTTCCAGATCGACTGGCGGCCCCTGCTCGGCGACCTTGTGGTCGGGGCGCAACGCCACCGCCAGGCCCGACGCCATCAGCATGGCGGCCAGCATCACACCGTTGACTATCGCTTGTTTCCTGTTCATTTCGCGCCACTCCGTTGTTTCACCAGGTATTGCAAGACCGAATCGACACAGATGATCAGGCACAGCGCGCTGACGAACAGCACCATGCCGGCAAAGCCGTGCAGGAAGCCCTGGCCGGCGGCATCGCCGAAGTAATAAGTAATCAGCGTCAGCGCGATCACGCGGATCACGTTGGCGGTGAAGGAAATCGGGATGATCAGCAGGGCCAGCACCACGTTGCGCACCGGCGAGGTGTGGCGCACCACGTTCAGATAGAACAGGCCCAGCGACTCCAGCGTCAGCAGCGTCTGCAGGCCGGCACAGGCGTCCGCCACCATCAGCTGGTACTGCCCGATCTGCAGGATCACGCCGGTACGGGCGATCGGATAGCCGACCCAGTACAGCAGGTGCTCGGTGGCGTAAGACACCGCCATCTTCATCGGCATGGTGACGGTGTCGACAATCACGCCAGGCAGCGGAATCATGAACAACAGGAAGAAGAACGGGAACCATTGCACGCGCAGGGCGACGCCGCCATACCAGATCAGCAGCTGCGACGCCAGCACCACGATAAACGAAGCCATCTCGAACATCAGCACGTCCTGCGAACGGCCGATGACGTACAGCAGCAGGCCAAACGCGAACAGCGGCCAGCCGGCCGGGTGGCGCACGCCGGTGGCCGCTGCCGTCATCTCCGGCCACTGGCGCGTCAGCAGCCAGATCGACAGCGCCAGGATAATCGGGCCGTGCGCATAGCTTTCCGTGCTCCAGATGCCGGTAAACAGGGTGTACAGGGTCGGCAGGTACAACACCAGCATGCCCAGGATCGCGGGCCAGCACCAGGCCAGCCGCAGTTTCCAGCCCTGCAGCGAGTTGACGGTCTCGTTCATCGTCGTGAGCATCAGTAATCCACCATGACCGCGCCCACCACTTCGGCGCCGCCACTGACCACTTCTTCCGCCACCGCGGCAATATCGGCCTGCAGGGTATGGTTTTTGCGCGCCACCAGCAGCACGCCGCCGGTGCGCGCCGCCAGCGCCAGCGCGTCCGCGCCCAGCGAGCACGGCGCGGCGCAGTACAGCACCACGTCGTAGGCGCCGGCCAGCGTGGTGTTCAGGCCGGCGAAGCCCGGACGGCTCAGCAGTTCCAGCGGGTTCGGCGGCAGCGTACCCGCGCTCAGCACCGACAGCGAGATAAAGCTGTCGATCCTGGCGATCACGCTGCTGTCGGCGCGCCCCGCCAGCACATCCGACAGGCCGGGGCCGGCCGGCAGGTCGAACACGCTATGCAGGCCGGGCTGGCGCAGGTTGGCGTCCACCAGCAGGGTGCGCTCGCCGAGCTGCGAGAACACCACCGCCAGGTTGGCCGAGAAGATGGCGCCGCCATCGGTCGGGTTCACTTCGATGACGGTCAGGGCGTTGCGGCCGCGGGCAAACCAGCGCAGCATCAACTGGCTGCGCACGGCGCGCAGGCTTTCCACCTGCGGGCTGAACGGCTGATAGGCGGCCAGCAGGCGGTCATCGTAGCGCTTCTCGCCGGCTTGCAGGTAGGGATAATCGAACTGGCGCGCCAGCACTTGCTGGATGTCAGCCTCGGTGATCAGGCCCAGGCGCTGGGCCGCCTCGCCGAAGCGGATGCCCAGTTCCTTTTGCATGCGCAGCACGCGTTCGGCGTTTTCCGGGCTGATCTTGCCGCTCGCCAGCAGGATGCCACCGATGCTGGAGTCGCCGCTGCTCTTGGGCGCTTGCGGAATCGAGATGGCTGGAGAGTTCATGCGGATTCCTTCACTTGGTTCAATTGCAGACGACGCGACAGCAACCGCTTGTGGCTGCCATATTTTTTGGTTTTCGGGGCGCTCCAGTCAATCACGCCAAACACCGGGATGCCCAGGTCTTCGGCCAGGTCATTCTCCGAGCGCACGCGGCGGTCCACCAGCTCCGCCAGCATGCCCAGGCCGATGCCCAGCATCGCGCCCAGCACCAGCGACAGCGCGGTGTTCAGCACCACTTTCGGGCTGGTCGGTTCCACCGGCGGCGTGGCCGGATTGAGGATGGCGATGTCGGCCTGTTCCGCCTGCCCCTCGATGCGGGTCTGCGAGGAACGCTGCGCCGTGCTGTCGAAGGCGCGCTGGGCGCTTTCCACATCCTTCATCAGCACGCCCATTTCATCGCGGGTGCGGTTCAGTTCCAGCACCTTGGCTTTCTGCGCCGCCAGGGCGGCGCGGATTTCCGCTTCGCGCTGGCGCATGATGTTGGCATTGTTGCCCACCGAGTTGGAGACGACCTTGGTTTGCGCCGCCAGTTCGGAGCGCAGCTTGTCCACCTCGGCCTTGGCGCTCAGGTATTGCGGGTGGTTCTTGTCCAGGCGCTGGCCGACCTCGGCCAGTTTCGCCTCAGCGTTGCTGAGGCCGACGCGCAGGTTCTGGATCAGCGGATTGGCGGCCACGTCCGGCGAATCGGCGCCCGCCATGCGGTTGCGCTGGTCCGCCTCAATCGACTGGCCCTGGGCGATCACCAGCTGCGCCGACAAGTCGTTCAGGCGGTTCGATTCGACGTCCAGGCGGTTGTCGACCGAGACGATGCCATGTTCTTGCTGGTACTTCGACAGACGGCCCTGGGCCGCCTCCAGCGTGTCGCGCAAGCCTTTCAGCTGATCATTGAAGTACACCGACACTTTCTTCATCGGTTCCACTTTCAGCTGGATGTTGAGGCGCTGGTATTCCTCGGCGAAGCCGTTGGCCACGGCGGCCACGAATTGCGGGTCGGCGCCCTTGAAGCTGATCTCGACCACGCTGCTTTCACGGGCCGGCACCGCTTCGATCTTGCGCAGCAACAGGTCGGCCAGCCAGTCGCGCACCGTGCCCTTGCCGCCGGTGGCGTCGTTGAACTGGGCAATAACGGCCGGGCTTTCCGCCAGATGCAGGCGGTCCACCACGCGCAGGGCGACGTTCTTGCTGGTGATGATGTCGACCTGGGTCGCCATATAGCCGGGCAGCAGCTGGCCCGGCAGGGTGACGCCGCTCACCGGGTCGATGCCCTTGGCATTCAGCAGCACCGACGAGGTGGCCTTATAGGTCTTCGGCAGCAGCAGGCTGACCACCAGCGTGGTGGTCATGGTCACCAGCAGGGTGATCAGGATCACCTTGCGGCGGGCCTTCAAAATCAGGAGGAATTGGGCGAAATTCATGGTTGCATTCTCACATAAGGACTAAACGCGGCCTCCGCCAGGACGCCGCGAACCGGATCAGAACCAGCTTTCGCCGACGTACACCACGTCGTCGTTCAGCAGCAGATCATCGTGTTTGGCTTTCAGGATTTCCAGCTTGCCATCGGCGCCACGGCGCTTGATGCGCAGGTCGCGCTCGGTGCCGCGCTGGGTCAGGCCGCCGCCGGCCGACAAGGCTTGCACCACCGTCATGCCGCGCTCCAGGCGGAAGGTGCCGGGGCGCTGGACTTCGCCATAGATGTAGAAGCGCGGTGCGCGCTCGACATAGACGATGTCGTTGCTGGCCACCTCGACGTCGCCGCTCAGCTCACCGCTGCGGACCATGCCGACCACGTCGATGGTTACGCGGGTGGCGACGCCATCTTTCTTGCGGATCAGCGAGACCGTGTCGCCGCCGTCGGCGGCAATGCCGCCGGCCTGCGCCAGCACGTCCATCACCGTGCGGCGCGAATCCAGCGGATAGCGGCCAGGACGGTTGACCTGGCCCAGCACGGAAACCTGCTGGCTGGTTTGCACCGTCACCAGCAAATTAACCTGGGCATTCTTGACGAAGCCACCGGAACCGAGCAAGGCGGCAATCTTCTTTTCCGCCGCCGCGGTCGACAGGCCCGCCACCGGCACCTGGCCGATCAGCGGCACCGTGATCAGGCCATTTTCATTCACCCGGGTTTCCGTGGCCAGGTCGGGATTGTTATACACCGACACCTTGATCACGTCGCCCGCGCCCAGCGGTACATCGGTGGGGGCGGCCGCGGCCCAGTGCATGCCCACAGCCAGCATGCCGGCAGCCATCCAGCGGAATAGTTTCTTCATGGTTATGTTCCCGTCTTATTTAGTGATTCACAATTTATTTCAATCCGGCCACGCCGCGTTCGTTGGCGGCCGCATCGCTGGCGGAAGCCGGCGCGGCGGAGGCGGCCGGTGTGGCCGGTGCGGCCGGCGCGGCGGCGGCCGGCGGCGCGGCGGCCGGCGCCTTGCCAGCCTCCTTGCCCAGGTACTCGATCTTGGCGGAGGCGCGCAGGCGCTTCAACTCGGCGTCCGCCGCATTCTTGCCATTGCGGTTGGTCAGGAATTGCTCGATCTGCGGCGTCGCCTGCTCCAGCGTGACCGGCTCGTCCTTGATGTCGCTGATCGCGATCAGCAGGCTGCGCTCGCCTTCACGCACGATGAACAACTGGCCGGGCTTCATGGCCAGCAGCTTGGTGGTCAGTTCCGGCGGCAGATCGGCGGTGCTGCGCGTCACCTGGGTGCGGCCAAACTTGATGTGATTGTTGTCCAGCCAGGCCGCCACCTCCTCCAGCGTCTTGGCGCCATCGATCACGGCCTTGACCTTGTCGTCCAGCGCCGCGGTCGGCAGCACGATTTCGCGCATGTTCAGCAGCTTGCGGTTGGCGAAGAAGACCGGGTTCTGCGTGTAATAGGTGCTCACTTCGCTCACGCTCGGCTTGGCCGGCGTGCCCACCTTCTTCTGGAGATAGGCCTGGGCAACGATCAGCGCGCGCGCGCGCTCGATGGCCTGCACCACCTTCGGATCGCGGTCCAGTTTTTCCTTGGTCGCTTCCGCCACCAGCAGCTGGCGGTCGATCAGGCCTTCCAGCAGGCGCTTGCTGGCCACTTCCTGCTGCCCGGCCTGAACGCCGGCGCGCAGCAACTCTTCATTGAGCTGCAGGACGGTGATTTCATCGCCATTGACGCTGGCCAGCGCCTGGCCCGGTTTCTTCTCCTTCTCGCCGCAGCCGGCCAGGACAGCCAGCACCAGCGCGGCGCAGCCTAGCGTCAGCGCCGGACGGGAGCTCAATTTCGAACGACCATGTGCGAAGTGCATCAAAATAGATTCCTTAGAAATATTGCAAAATTTAATAAATGTTTGCCCGCCAGTATGTAAGAGGCTTACATCAATGTCAACTTCAATAACCAAACATCATCATTCATCGCATGGCCGCCGGTGCAAAAACGATGTCCATATATTAAGCGATTCTACCGGCTTTGCTGCACCGCACCTGAGAAATAATTCGCCGCCGCGGCACTTTAAGTGACACTTAAGGCGCCATGTTGCTAGTGCGCATTTTCCCGCTTCAACACCACCAGCACCGTGCGCACCACGATCCACAAATCCAGCCACAGCGACCAGTTGCGCAGGTACTCCAGGTCGTAATGGATGCGCGCTTCCATTTTGTCGAGCGTTTCGGTCTCGCCGCGCAAGCCGTTGACCTGGGCCCAGCCGGTAATGCCCGGCTTGACCTTATGCCGCAGCATGTAACCCTTGATCAGCTTGCGATACTGTTCGTTATGGGCCACCGCATGCGGGCGCGGGCCGACGATGCTCATGCGCCCCTGAATGACATTGATGAACTGCGGCAACTCGTCCAGCGAGCTGCGGCGCAGAAAACCGCCGATACGCGTCAGGCGCTGGTCGTTCTTGGTGGCCTGCACCACTTTCGCGCCATCCTCCGCCACCGTCATCGAGCGGAACTTGTAGACGATGATTTCCTCGCCATTCAAGCCATAGCGGCGCTGGCGGAAGATGACCGGCCCCCTGGAGGTCAGCTTCACCGCCAGCGCGATCACCAGCATGATGGGCAACAGCAGCAACTGAATCAGCACCGCCAGCACGATGTCGCTGATGCGCTTGACCATGCTGTTGATGCCAGTGAACGGCGACTCGCAAATCGCAATCACCGGCATGCCGCCGACATTGTCGAAACGGGCCTGCATCAAGTCGAACACATAAATGTCCGGCAGGAAGTACACCGAAGCCGTGGTGTCCTGCAACTCATCGAGCAGCTTGCGGATGCGCGGCTGCGCCGAAATCGGCTGGCTGATGAAGATCATCTGAATATGGTGTTCGCGCACATAAGCCGCGATGTCGCACATCTTGCCCAGCATCGGATGGCGCAAATTCTCCGGGCGGCGCTCCTCGGCGCGATCGTCGAAGAAACCGTTGACCGACATGTACAGCAGCGGATTGCGCTCGACGGTTTGCGCGAACTTGATGCCGACGTCGTTGGCGCCGACGATCAGCACCGAGCGCACATTGCTTTCCTTGGCGGGATCCGCGCCAAAGGTGTCGGCGGTCAGGTGGCTGAGCAATAAGGCGATGGGCGTAACAATAAACCAGGCCAGCACCAGGGTGCGGTTGTAATAGGAAGTCAGGCCGCTAACCGATCCCAGCAGCAGCAGGATCACGACCGTGCCGCCCCACCCCATCACCACGTCGCGCACATAGGCAAACCGCCGCCCGGCGCGCCAGCTGCGGTACGGGTCGACATACTGGTAGACCGAGCTGGAGATGAAGAACGCCAGCACCATCAGCACCAGCGAGTAGCCGGAGAACGGCACGCCAAGCACAAACGACAGCACATACAAGCAGCCCATGATGATAATGGGATCCAGTACCCGCTGGAAAAACAACATCAAGGGAATATTGTTAACAGTCATGTTTATCTACGGGACTTAGAACTGAATCGTTGCATTGACTGCGGCGCCATTGGTCCGGTAGCTGTAGCTGAAATTGGAATCGCTGGTGCGTTTTTCGCGCGACACCGACACGCCAAGTTGAATACGTTCACGCGGGCTGTAAGTCACGCCCAGGCTCGCCCCCTTGGTATCGTCCGTCAGGTTGGGCGGCAATACCACGGTGCCATTGCCCGCACCGAACTCGCGCTTGTACTGGCGCAGAGAACCGCGCACCAGGATCTTCGCGGTCGGCGTCCAGTTGGCATCCAGGCTGGCGCCCTTGGTCAGGGTGTAGTTGATGCCGCTGCCCTCATAGGCGTCGAATTCGCGGCGCGCCGCCGCCACCAGCTGGACCGTCGCCAGCGGCGACCAGGTAAAGGTAATGCGGCCATTGGCGCCGCTGGGATCGCCCAGCGAGTTCAATGCGTGCTTGCGCCTGGCGTGGCCGCCCAGGAATTCCAGCTGACTGACTTCGCCGATGCGCCAGAACACCTTGAGCTTGAGCTCGTCCTGGGTATAGTCTTCATTGAAGACGAAAGAGCCGAGGGTGGGCGGATTCGTGTAGTCGCCCTTCTCGCGGCGCGCCTGCAGGCCGATGGTGCTACCGGTGGTGGCGTAATAATCCAGCCCGACAACGGTGGCCGTGACATCCCGGTTCAACACTTTCTGAATGTCCAGCTCGTAATCGTATTTGCTGCTGCTGACGCCGCCGCGCACACGCCAGCTCGGATGGAAGCGCCACCCGCCTTCAGCGTTGTAGCCGCGTTGCTTGCGCAGATTGCGCTCCTCGGTGTGGAAATCGTTGAACGGCGTCAGGGTTTCGTCGTAGCTGGCGCCCAGTTTGCCGTCCAGATAATTGCCCAGCCGCCACAGCCAGGTCACCTTGCCGTTCTTGCCGTTGTAATTGTATTGATCGAAACGGTCGAAGGTGACGCGGCTGGCGCTCACGTCGGCCGTCACCTGCTGGCGGCCGAAGGTTTGCTCCAGCTGCACACCCACCACTGCCGTGCGCGTATGATCAGCCAGCGAACCATAGACCGCCTTGAACGAGTCGGGCAAGCGCAACAGATTGTCATCGTAGCTATAAGCGAGCGAGACGTAGGGATGGATGGTATCGCTCATCTGGGCGGCTGCCGGCAGGCTGACGCCTCCCGCCAGCGTCAGCGCCAGCAAGGACGGGGAGGAAAGCAGCGAAGAAAGAGGCTTGCGGCGTGCGCTGGTGGAGGGCAAAGAGCTCAACATTATTATTTGTCTGTTAATAGCCAAAGTAGAAGATTATATTACCAATAACTCCAGTTGCCGGTGCTAATTATCCAGCAGCCCAGCAAGCCGTTGGTCACACTATGAGCCAAAATGGGGGACCATAGGGTATTGCTGCGTATATACAACATTCCATACACTACGCCAGCAACCATTCCCGCCAGCCACAAGTTATGTTCGACGCCGAATAATATCACCGTCACAACAAATCCCCGGATTCTAACGTGCGCGGGGCGCACCGCTTCAAAGTCGGGATTCTCCAGCCAGCGCAGCAGGAAGGAACGCCAGAACAGCTCCTCCATCACCGGCACCACCAGCGCCGCGCCGGCCAGACGCACGGCCGCCAGCCACCAGATGAACTGCCCCTGGGCATCGCGCGGCTCATAGCCGGCGCTGTGCCCTACGCTCATCCAGCTGGCGTTAAGTTGAATCCACAGGAACAGCACCAGCAAGCCGCCGGCCACGGCAACGACCGCCGGCCGCGCGCCCAGCCGCACCTGCCACAGCTCGGTATAGCTGCGACGGTAGTAATACAGGAGGGCGGCAACCACCAGGATCTTGACCGGATACAGCAGGCGCTGGGTTTCGGCGCCGACACCCAGCCGCTCCAGCATATCGGCAATGAAGACGAACGCCATATAGGCGGCGAACGGCAATACCCGCGCCAGGGTAGCTGGCTTAAACATGCTGCACCACGATGCCCCCTGCTACATTAATAACATAATGTTATTGTATTGGAGTCAAGGGGCGCCGTCTACGCGAGCACAAAAAATATCAGACATACAATATTGTGATAACAGCATGGGAAACCGTGCCGCCGCCGGCTCAACGGGACTCGATCGCTTCCCAGCGTTCGAGCGCGGTCATTAGCGCCAGTTCGATTTCTTCGATACGGGCGTTGACGCGGCGCGCCTCGGCGGCGTTCTTTTTATAGAAATCCGGATCCGACAGCTGCAACGTCAGCGCCGACTGCTCATCCTCCAGCGCGGCGATCAGCCTGGGCAACTCCTCCAGTTCGCGCTGCTCCTTGAAGCTGAGTTTTTTCGGCTTGGCCGCCGCCGGCGCGGCAGGCGCCGGCGGCGGCTCCACTTTGGCGGCCGCCGCCTTGACAGCCTTGGCCGGCGCGGCCACGGTGTCGCGCACGCGCTCCCAGTCGGTATAGCCGCCAATGAATTCGCGCCAGCGGCCTGCGCCTTCCGCCACGATCACCTGGGTCACCACGTTGTCGAGAAAGGTGCGGTCGTGGCTGACCAGGAACACGGTACCGGTGTAATCTTCCAGCAGTTCTTCCAGCAATTCCAGGGTATCGATGTCAAGATCGTTGGTGGGCTCGTCCAGCACCAGGCAGTTGGCCGGCTTGGCGAACAGGCGCGCCAGCAGCAGGCGGTTGCGCTCGCCGCCCGACAGCGACTTGACCGGCGACCGGGCGCGCTCCGGCGCAAACAGGAAGTCGCCCAGGTAGCTCATCACGTGCTTTTTCTGGCCATTGATCTCCACCCAGTCGCTGCCCGGCGAAATGGTGTCAGCCAGGCTGGTTTCCTCGTTCAGCTGCGCGCGCATTTGGTCGAAGTACGCCACTTGCAGCCTGGTGCCCAGTTTGACAGTGCCGCTGTCGGGCTCCAGCTCGCCCAGGATCAGCTTGAGCAGCGTGGTCTTGCCAGCGCCGTTGGCGCCGATCAGGCCGATCTTGTCGCCACGCAGAATGGTGGCGGTGAAGTCGCGGACAATCGTCTTATCGCCATAGGATTTGGAAATGTTTTCCAGTTCGGCCACGATTTTGCCGGAACGCTCGCCGGTCGCCACTTCCAGGCGCACCTGGCCCTGCTGATCGCGCCGGGCCGTGCGCTGTTCGCGCAGGCGCTCCAAGCGGCGCACCCGGCCTTCATTGCGGGTACGGCGCGCCTCCACGCCCTTGCGTATCCAGACCTCTTCCTGCGCCAGCACCTTGTCGAATTTGGCGTTTTCCACCTCCTCCACCGCCAGCTGCTCGGCCTTGCGGGCTTGGTAGGCAGCAAAATTGCCCGGATAGGACAGCAACTCGCCGCGATCCAGTTCGATAATGCGGGTGGCAACGTTGTCCAGGAAGGAACGGTCGTGGGTAATAAATAGCACACTGCCCTTGAAGTCGCGCAGCAAGCCCTCCAGCCACAGGATGGAGGTAAAGTCCAGGTGGTTGGTCGGCTCGTCCAGCAACAGCACATCCGGCGCCGACACCAGCGCGCGCGCCAGCGCCACGCGCTTTTGCATGCCACCGGACAACTCCTGCATGAGCAGCGTGCCGGGCAGACTCAACTTGTCGAGCACCATTTCCACTTTGTGGGTCAGATTCCAGGCGTCGTTGGCATCCAGCACCACCTGGATATCGTGCATGCGCGCCATGACGGCGTCATCGTCGCCCTGGCCGAACTGGCCGGTCAGCGTATCGTATTCCTTCAGCAGGACCGGCAACTCACCGAGCCCGGCCGCCACCGCGTCGTGCACCGACATGCTCGGCGCAAACACCGGCTCCTGCTCGACATAGACGATCTTCAGGCTCTGCTGCATCACCAGCAGGCCGTCATCGAGCTTGAATTTGCCCGAAATGATTTTCAGCAGCGACGACTTGCCGGTGCCGTTACGGCCGATCAGACCTACACGCTCGCCGGTCTCCAGCGAAAACTCAGCGTGATCAAGAAGGGCAACGTGGCCAAAGGCCAATTGCGCGGAAGAGAGGGAAATGACGGCCATAAGAATCAGCAAGCACCGCCGCACCGAACGGGCGGGCACACGCTGGAATAATGAATAAAACCGTATTGTACCGACAATGGCAGGCAATCACCACGTCGCGGGCTGGCGTTATGGGCGCTGTTCGGATAGCATCAAGCTTTCCCGTTCACCAACCAAGTCTGGACCAAGAGCATGCCGCGCCTCCCCCGCCGCCGACAGCATGGCGCCGCCTTGTTGCTGCTGTTGCTCCTGCTCGGCCTGGGCGCCGCCTCGCTCCTGATGGGCGCCGTCGGTCCCAGCACCGACGCCGTGCGCGAACGGCAAACCATGCGGGCGCTGGCCGACGCGCGTGAAGCGCTGATCGGCTACGCCATGCTGCATGGCCGGCTGCCGCGCCCGGCCCAAGCCGATACCAACGGCGAGGAGGGCACGACGCCCTGCACCGCGGCCTATAACTGCACCGGTCTGCTGCCCTCGGCCACCCTGGGCGTCAGCGCGCTGGATGGCTGGGGCAAATTATTACGCTACAGCGTGACGCCAACCTTCACCGTAGCGCCGGTCTACCGCGACAAGGCGGTGGCCGACAAGCAAATCGTTACCCGCAATGAGCGTGGCGCGGTCAGCTACCTGGCGGGCCAGGCCAGCTGCAGCGTCGACGATCCCTGCATCCCGGCAGTGGTGCTCTCCACGGGTAAATATAATCTCGGCGTCAATGCCTACGGCTTGTCCCAGGCCAACGGCGGTGCAAACAACATCGACGAAATCCAGAATGACCGCGCGCTGACGCTCTTCTTCAGCCGACGCCAGCAGGTCGACCCAAGCGCCCCCGGCGGCGAATTCGACGACATGGTGGCCTGGGTGCCAGTGATGGACTTATACCGGCGCATGGCAACCAACGGCAAGCTGCCATGAAAATCTGCCCGCGATGAAAAAGGCTCGGCTATAATTGCGCCGCGTCCTCCCCGTAGCACAATGGATAGTGCACATGCCTCCTAAGCGTGGGATACTGGTTCGATTCCAGTCGGGGGGACCACTGCCGTCACCTCGATCTCCACCCTGGCCCGATCCTCCACCAACGCCGCCACCTGCACCGCCGTCATGGCCGGGTAATGCGTGCCGATGATTTCGCGGTAGGCGCGGCCGATGTCCTTGTAGGCCGCGACGTATTCGTTTTTATCCACCACGTACCACGTCATGCGCACGATGTGCTGCGGCCCGGCCTTGGCCTCGGCCAGCACGGCGACGATGTTGAGCAGCGCCTGGCGCACCTGGCCGGCGAAATCGTCGGTGTGGAATACGCCGTCGCCATCCCAGCCTATCATGCCGCTGACGAACACCATGCGGCCGCTGGCCGCCACGCCGTTGGCGTAGCCGCGCGGACGCGCCCATCCGGGCGGTTGCAAGATCTCCATCATGCCTCCTTCAGCAGTTCGCGCGCGATGATCAGTTGCTGCACCTCGGTCGCGCCTTCGTAGATGCGCAGTGCGCGGATTTCGCGGTACAGGCTTTCCACCACCTGCCCGCTGACCACACCGAGGCCGCCAAACATCTGCAGGGCGGCGTCGATCACCTGCTGCGCGGTTTCGGTGGCGTGCAGCTTGGCCATGGCCGCTTCCTTGGTCACCTTGCCGCCCTGGTCGCGCTGCCATGCGGCGCGGTAGGTCAGCAGCGCCGAAGTGTCGATACCGGTCGCCATCTCCGCCAGCCTGGCTTGCGTCAGCTGGAAGTCGGCCAGCACCTGGCCGAACATCTGGCGCTGCGTGGCGCGCTGCAAGGCCTCGTCCAGCGCGCGCCGCGCGAAGCCCAGCGCCGCCGCAGCCACCGAGGTACGGAACACATCCAGCGTCGCCATCGCCACCTTGAAACCCTGCCCGGCTTCGCCCAAGCGTTTGGAGGCAGGCACACGGCAATCGGTGAACGTCAGGCGCGCCAGCGGATGCGGGGCGATCACGTTGATGCGTTCCGCGATCTCAAAGCCCGGCGTGCCCGCATCGACGATGAAGGCGCTGATGCCGCGCGCGCCGGGCTGTTCACCGGTACGGGCAAACACCACGTAGAAGTCGGCGATACCGCCGTTGGAGATCCAGGTCTTCTCGCCATTCAGCACGTAATCGTCGCCATCGCGCACGGCCGCGCACTGCATGGCGGCGACGTCGGAGCCAGCCTGCGGTTCGGACAACGCAAACGCCGCAATCGCCTCGCCGCGCGCCACGCGCGGCAGGTATTCGGCCCGATTGGCCTCGCTGCCGAACAGGCTGATGGCGCCGGAACCCAGTCCCTGCATGGCAAACGCGAAATCGGCCAGGCCGTTGTGGCGCGCCAGCGTTTCGCGGATCAGGCAAATGGCGCGGGTATCGATGCTGTCGCTTGCGCCGCCATAGGCAGTACCGCCGACGGCGTGACGCAGCCAGCCGCCCTCGCCCAGTTGACGCACGAGACGGCGGCATGCCGCGTCCACATCGTCGCCGTGGCCGTGCGCCACGTGCTGCACCGCCCAGGCGTCCAGCGCCTGTTCCAGCACCGCATGGCGCGGCTCAAAGAACGGCCATGCCAGATAGTTCTTGTCGCTCATCAGTTACCTTTGAACTCAGGCTTTTGTTTGGCCACGAAGGCGTGATAGGCGCGATGAAAATCCTGCGTCGCCATGCAGATGGCCTGTGCCTGCGCTTCCGCTTCGATGGCTTCGTCCACGCCCATATTCCATTCCTGCTGCAGCATTTTCTTGGTCATGCCATGCGCGAAGGTGGGGCCTTCGGCCAGCGCCTGCGCATAGTCGCGCGCGGCGTCCAGCAAGGCTTCCGGTTCCTGTACGCTGTTGAAGAAGCCCCAGCGCTCCGCCTCTACACCGGACATGGATCGGCCGGTGTAGAGCAGTTCCGCCGCCCGCCCCTGCCCGATCACGCGCGGCAGCAGCGAACAGGCGCCCATGTCGGCGCCGGCCAGGCCGACGCGAGTGAACAGGAAGGCGGTCTTGCTGCGCGCCGTGCCAATGCGGATGTCCGACGCCAGCGCGAGGATGGCGCCAGCGCCGGCGCACACGCCGTCCACCGCCGCGATGATCGGTTGCGGACAGGCACGCATGGCTTTCACCAGGTCGCCGGTCATGCGCGTGAAGGCCAGCAGGCCTGGCATATCCAGTTTCGTCAGCGGTCCGATGATGTCATGCACGTCGCCGCCGGAGCAGAAATTGTCGCCGGCACCGGTCAGCACCACAGCCTTGATGTCATTGTCGTAGGCCAGCGCGCGGAACAGGTCGCGCAGTTCGGCGTAGGACTCAAAGGTGAGCGGATTTTTGCGCTCGGGACGATTCAAGGTCAGCGTGGCGACGCTGCCGCTGGCTTCGAACAGAAAATGTTGGGGTGTGTACTGCATGGTCTTTCCTTATTTGAGTCGTTGCTTCATGGAAGACAGGATCTCGATCAGTTGGGCCTTATCGCTGCTGGGAATGTCCTGCAACAGCTCCTCGATCCAGCTTTCGTGTTCCGCCGCCATGATGGCAAAAGCTTTGCGGCCGGCCGCCGTCAGCTTGACGCTGTAGACGCGGCCATCTTTCGGGTCCGGCACGCGCACCACCAGCTTTTCCTGCTCCAGTTGATCGGTGATGCCGGTGATATTCCCGCCGGTGACCATCATGCGCCTGGACAGTTCGCCCATGCGCAGCCCTTGCGGATAGCGCTCCAGCTGCGCCATCAGGTCGAAGCGCGGCAGTGTGATGCCGAAGCGCGCACGCAAGCGGCTGCGGACTTCGTTTTCGATCTTGACGGTGCAGGACAACATGCGCAGCCACAGCTTCAGCGACTGGTGATGATCCTGCGTCAGGCGGCTGGCGAGATCCAGCTGTTCTTCTTCATCTTCCATCGTTTCCTCGTGCCAGATTTCTTTCCATTTGCTGTTTGCCGGGCAGGTACTGTTTAGGCCATGCTACCGCACTGTAGCCGATGCGCGCGGCCTCGCCCAGCGTCCACGCCGGATTGGCCAGGTGCGGACGTCCCACGGCGCACAGGTCGGCGCGGCCGGCGGCGATGATGCTGTTCACGTGGTCGGCTTCGTAGATCGCACCGACGGCTATCGCGCCGATGCCTGCCTCGTTGCGGATGCGGTCCGCGAATGGCGTCTGGAACATGCGGCCATACACCGGTTTCTCAAGCTTGCTCACTTGTCCGGATGAGCAGTCGATCATATCGGCGCCCGCCTTCTTGAACAGGCGCGCGATCCGCACCGCCTCGTCCGGCGTGATGCCGCCTTCCACCCAGTCATGTGCGGAGATGCGCACGCTCATCGGCTTGTGCGACGGCCACGCGGCGCGCATGGCCTTGAAGATGCGCAGCGGGTAGCGGCAGCGGTTTTCCAGGCTGCCGCCGTATTCGTCGCTGCGCCGGTTGGTCAGCGGCGAGATGAAGGACGACAGCAGGTAGCCGTGGGCGCAGTGCAGCTCCAGCCAGTCGAAGCCGGCGGCGTCGGCGGCCAGCGTGGCGCGCACGAAGTCGTTGTGGATGCGGTCCATGTCGGCAGCCGTCATTTCGCGCGCGGTTTGCGATATGCCTTGCAGGTACTGCTGCGGCGAGGCGGATAACAACGGCCAGTTGTCCTTGTCCAGCGGCTGGTCGATGCCGTCCCACATGGCGCGGGTGGAGCCTTTGGCGCCGGCGTGGCCCAGTTGCAGGGCTATGGCGGCGTCGGTGTGCTGGTGGACGAAGTCGACGATGCGTTTCCAGGCTTGCGTGTGCTCCGGAGCGTACATGCCGGGGCAGTATGGCGTGATGCGGGCATCGGCGGAAACGCAGGTCATTTCGGCGAACACCAGCGCCGCGCCGCCCAATGCGCGGGCGCCGAGGTGAGCGAGATGGTAGTCGCCCGCCACGCCGTCCACCGCGCTGTATTGCGCCATCGGGGAAACCAGAACGCGGTTTTTCAGCGTGAGGCCGCGGACCTTGAACGGCGTGAACATGGGCGGCGGCGCGGCGGGAGCCGAGGGTGCGGCGGCGGGCTGGCCGGCTTGCGCGGCGGCGCGCTGGGCGAACCAGTTTTCGTACCCGCTCACGTAGGCGGCATCGCGCAGACGCAGGTTTTCGTGCGACAGGCGCTGGCTGCGCGTGAGCATGGAGTAGGCAAACTGCGGTGCCTCCATCGCCGTGTAGCGCTCGACGTTTTCGAACCACTCCATCGAATTGCGCGCCGCGCTTTGCAGCTTGAGCACTTCCACCGCCCGCACTTCTTCATAAGCTGCCAACGCGGATGCGGCATCGCCGTGCGCGCCGAAACAGCGCGCCAATTCGATCGCGTCTTCCAGCGCCAGCTTGGTGCCTGAGCCTATCGAATAGTGCGCGCTGTGTGCCGCATCGCCCATCAGCACTACCGGCACGGCGCCGTTCCAGTGCACCCAGTGCCCGCATACGATGCGCGGGAAGGTGATCCACATGGCCGAGCCGCGCAGATGCGTTGCGTTGGACATCAGCTTGTGGCCATCCAGCTGCTCGGCAAACAAATCTTCGCAGAAGGCGATGGATTCTTCCTGCGTCATCTTATCCAGCCCGGCGGCGCGCCACACGGTTTCCGGCGTCTCGACGATGAAGGTCGAGGTATCGGCATCGTACTGGTAGATATGGGCCTGGAACCAGCCGTACGCGGTCTGCTTGAAAGCGAAGGTGAAGGCGTCAAACTTCTTGTGCGTGCCAAGCCACACAAAGCGGCAGCGGCGCGCTTCGATCTGCGGCTGATAGCTGTCCGCATAGCGCGCACGGATGCGGCTGTTTAAGCCATCCGATGCGATGATCAGGTCCGCATCGTACTGCCGTTCGTCGCTCACTTCGGTTTCGAACACCAGCTCCACGCCCAGCTCCTCGCAGCGGTGCTGCAGGATGTTGAGCAGATGCTTGCGGCCGATGCCGCAAAAACCGTGGCCGCCCGAGGTCACCTTCTCGCCCTTGAAGAAGACATCGATATCGTCCCAATGATTGAACGAAGCCTCGATGGCCTGCGCGGTCGGCGCATCCGCCTCCGCCAGATTGCCCAGCGTCTGGTCGGAAAACACCACGCCCCAGCCAAACGTATCGTAGGGACGATTGCGCTCCACCACCTTGATCTGGTGGGCAGGGTTCTGCTTCTTCATCAGCAGCGCGAAGTACAAGCCTGCCGGGCCGCCGCCTATGCAAATAATCTTCATATCATTCCGTACGCAGTTTGAAGCGTTGCAGCTTGCCGGTTTCGGTGCGCGGCAAGGCTGTCAGGAATTTCACCGACCGCGGATATTTGTACGGCGCGATCTGCCCTTTCACAAACTCCTGCAGCTGTGCCACCAGCTCCGGCGAAGGCGCAAAGCCGGCCCGCAGCACCACGTGCGCCTCCACGATCTGCCCGCGCTCATCGTCCGCCTTGCCGATCACGCCGCACTCCGCCACCGCGGGATGGCGCAGCAGCGCATCTTCCACCTCCGGCCCGGCGATGTTATAGCCGGCGGAGATAATCATATCGTCGGTGCGCGAGCGGTAATAAAAATAGCCGTCCGCATCCATCTCGTAGGCGTCGCCGGTCAGGTTCCAGCCATTCAGCACATACTCCCGCTGGCGCTCATCGTCCAGGTAGCGGCAGCCGGTTGGTCCTTTCACCGCCAGGCGCCCGATCACGCCCGGTCCCACCGGCTTGCCATCCCGGTCAAGCACGCAGGCCTGATAGCCCGGTATCGGCTTGCCGGTGGCGCCCGGCCGTACCTGATCGCCTGCGGCGGAGATAAAGATGTGCAGCATCTCGGTCGCGCCTATGCCATCTATCATCACAATGCCCGTGGCCTGGCGCCAGCTTTCGCGCGTGGCCAGCGGCAGCGCTTCGCCGGCCGACACGCTTTTCTTCAAGCTCGATAAATCGTATTGCCCCACCAGCACCGCCATCTGCCTGTACAGGGTTGGCGCTGTAAAGCACACGGTGGCGCGGTAAGTCTCTATGGCTTTCAGCAGAGCGTCCGGCGTCAGCTTTTCCATCAGCACCGCTGTCGCGCCTACGCGCAAAGGAAATAGCAGCAGCCCACCCAGGCCGAAGGTAAAGGCCAGCGGCGGCGTGCCAATGAAGACATCGCTGCGCCGCGACTGCAACACCGAGCGCGGGAAGCAATCGCAAATCACCATCACATCGCGATGGAAGTGCATGGTCCCTTTGGGGATGCCGGTGGTGCCGGAGGTGAAGCTGATCAGGCACACATCGTCCGCCGCCGTGTCGACCGCGTCGAAATGCGGCGGCTGCGCCGGCAGCAGCAGCTCCAGCGAGGTATCGTCCGCGCCGAACCACAGCATATTGGCGCGGGCCGCAGCCGGCAGCGCCGCCGCTTCCATTTCCGCGCGCAGATTGTCGGCACACAGCACCGCGTTGATTTGCGCCTTGTTGGCGATAGCCCCCAGCTCGCGCGCGCGCAGCAGCGGCATGGTGGGAACGGCGATCAGCCCGGCCTTGATCACCGCCAGGATGCAGGCCGCCATCATGGGCGTGTTGGCCCCGCGCAGCAGCACGCGGTTGCCGGTATCCAGCCGCATCGGGCCGCGCAGCACATGGGCAATCCGGTCCACCTGCTCGCGCAGCTGGGCATAAGTCCAGTCGCCACGCGCACCGCGCAGGGCCAGGCGCGCGCTGTCCACCGCCGCGCCGGTCAGCAGTTCCGCCGCGCAGTTCAGGCGCGGCGGATACTGCAGTTCCGGCAGGTCGAAGCAGAGTTCCGGCCACTGCTCGGGCGGCGGCAAATGCTCGCGCGCGAAATGGTCGGCGTAGGCGCTGGCTGCGAGAGATGTGTTCATGGTCGCCCTGAAGTTGGAAGTCAATGAGGTATCCGCTGCATGCGCAGATACTTTAAACTTAAACTATCCCAACATCAAGCGTTTATGCAGATTCCTGACGCACCAGGCCCGCCTGGTGGATGACGGCGCGCAGCACATCCGCCAGCACGGCTTGCACCGTTTCGTTGGACAGCTGGCCGGTGGAGCCGCTCTTCAAAGCCGCGGCCGCGCCGTGCAGACCGAGTGTGACGCAACCGGCATGCAGGCGATCGAGGCGCGCTTGCGCGTCGGCCTGTTCGCCCTTGGACAGCATGGCTTGCAGATCGCTGGCGGCGGCATTCAGCTGGTTCTGGAAGCCGCTCAGGTACACCAGCAGGCGCTCGGCGTTGATGCCCAGACGGCGCTGGGTGTCGGCCGGCGTCTCGGCATCATGTTCGTAGCCGCTGGCCGCCTGGTCGAGGAAATTCACCAGGTGCACGCGCACCTGCTCCGCCTGGAACGGCTTGACGATGTAGCCGGCGGCGCCGGCCTTGGTGGCTTCCAGCACGGTGTCCTTGTCGTTGGCCGAGGTGACCAGCACAAACGGCATGCTATTGACTTCGGCATGCGCCTTCACGCGCTGCAGGAGCTCCAGACCGGACAGGCGCGGCATGCGCAGATCGCAGAAGCAGATGGCGGGACGCAAGCCGGCTTCCAGCTGTTGCCAGGCATCGGCGCCATCTTCCGCCTCAATGATGTCGAAACTACCGCAGCTATCGATCAGGTGCATCAGCACCATGCGCGAGACGACATCATCGTCCACTACCAGAACTTTCATGCGGCTCCCTGTGTCGTTTTGTCTGATCTTACATCAATCTGCCGTTCTTGCCACGTCCTGGACAGCAAAGATTGCGCCTTACAGCGTGCTAGCCGCCCGCACCTGCTCCAGCAGGCGGCGCAACTGCGGCATGGCCGACTCCACCTGGCGCCAGTTGCCGTGATCCGCCTCCATCTCCAGATCGCCGCATAGCGCCTGCAATTCCTGCTCTTCCAGATAGCCCGCACTCCCCTTCATGCCGTGCAGCAGACGGCTGGCCACTTCGCGGTCGCGCTCCTGCAGCGCCAGTTCCAGGTCGGCCAGGCGGACCGGCGCATCCTGATTGAACACACTGCGCAAGCGGGCTTTCAGATCGCTAGGGCCACCGCTGTGCTGTGCCAGGCGCGAAGTCTCCAGCGAAGCCGGCGCCACGCCGAACATCGAATCCAGCTCCGGCGTGCCGAGCGCCGGATTCCGGCGCGGCAGCATGCGCGGCAGCTGGAAGCCGCGCTGCAGCTGACGCTCGATCGCGCGGCTGAGCTGGAAGTGCAGCTTGTCCTCGTCGATCGGCTTGGTGAGGAAATCGTCCATGCCGGAGGCCAGATAGCGGCTGCGGTCTTCCTCGCTGGCGTTGGCGGTCAGCGCGATGATCATCAGTTCCTGGTCGCGCACCGGCGCGCCTTCCGGACCGCCGGAGCGGATCAGGCGCGTGGCGCTGGCGCCATCCATTTCCGGCATGCGGCCGTCCATCAGGATCAGGTCATAGCGCGTCAGCGAACAGGCTTTCACCGCCAGCGCGCCGTTGGCCGCGATATCCACCTTGTGGCCGAGATCCTCCAGCATCATGCGGATGATGATCTGGTTGGTCGGGAAGTCTTCCGCGCACAGCACCTTGAGCTGATGGCTGTGTGGTTCGCGCGGCACATGCGGTACCACCGGCGGCTGCACACCCACCGGCAGCGGCAGCTCGAACATGAACACGCTGCCCTCGCCCGGCGTGCTGACGGCGTTGATGCTGCCGCCCATCAGCTCCACCAGCTGGCGGCAAATCGCCAGTCCCAGCCCGGTGCCGCCGTAGCGGCGCGTGGTGGAGGCATCGGCCTGTTCGAACTGCTGGAACAGGCGCGGAATGGCGTCGGCCTCGATGCCGATGCCGGTGTCGGCGACGCTGAACAGGATGCGGTCATGCTCTTCCCCGCCCGGCGCGCGCTCCACCCGCATCTTGACCGAGCCTTGTTGCGTGAACTTGAAGGCATTGCCCACCAGGTTGACCAGCACCTGCCGCAAGCGCGAAGGATCGCCCACCACAAACTGCGGCAAGTCCTCCTCGAACTCCAGGCTGAAGCCGACGCTGTGCGCCGCCGCCTGCTCCTCGAACAGGCTGACCACATTTTCCACCGCCGCCGACAGCGCGAAGTCGATGTTCTCGATGGTCAGCTTGCCCGCCTCGATCTTGGAAAAATCCAGCAGGTCGTTAATGATGGACAGCAGCGACTGAGCGTTGGCCTGGCCGCGCAGGATTTGCTCGCGGGTGCCGGCCGCCAGGTGCGGGTCGCGCAGCGCAAAACCCAGCATGCCGATCACGCCGGCCAGCGGCGTGCGCATCTCGTGGCTCATATTGGCCAGGAATTCGGACTTTTGACGGGTGGCGTCTTCCGCCTTCTGCTTGGCGTAACGCAGGCGTTCCTCGTTATCCTGCAAGGCGCGGTTGGCCAGCGCCAGCTCCTCGGTATGCAGCCGCACCTGGCGTTCCTGCGCCAGCAGCTGGTCCTGCGTCTGGCGCAGGGTTTGCAGCGTTTCTTCCAGCTGCTGGTAAGCGCGGGCGTTTTCCAGGCCGGCGGCGGCGTGCGATGCCAGCGTTTGCAGCATGTCCATGTGCACGCGCTGGTAGGCATTGCGCTCGGTGCTTTGCACGCACAGCAGGCCGACCACGCGGTCGCCGACGATCAGCGGCGCATACATCATCGAATGTGCCGCCGCCACCGGCTGACCATCCTCGCGCACGCACGGCACCAGCGACACCAGGCCGGAATCGTCCATATAGTCGCGGTACTCGTTGCGGAAGTCGTTGATGAAAATAGGTTTGCGGTGCGTGACGCACCACACCGACAGCTGGTTGGGCTGATCCATCCGGCGCTGGTACGGCAAGGTGCGCACGCCGCTTTCGGTGGCGAACGGGAAGTCGATCACGCCCTCCTCCGCGCGCACGAAGCCAATGCCGAAGATTTGAGCGTTCATCAGATGGTTGACGTGGCGGTACAGCGTCTGCATGGTGGTTTCCATGTCGAGCGAGGCGCTCATCTCGCGTCCCAGTTCGCTCAGCACCGAGATGTTGCGGTGGGCCTGCTCCACTTCCTCTTTCTGACGCTCGGTGTCGATGCGGCGCTGCTCGGCCTCGGCGCGCTGCGCCTCCGCTTCCAGGCGGCGCCGTTCCAGTTCGTGCTTTTGCTGCTGCAGCTGCTGGTTCTTGTATTCGACTTCCGCCGTGCGCGAGCCGACCAGATGCTCCAGCCGCCACTGCTGGTGGCGCAAGGCGCGCACCCGCGCATGGTACAGCGCATAGGCGCCGCCCGCCGTCAGCATGGCCAGCACGCTGCGGAACCACCACGTTTTCCAGAATGGCGGCTGGATGACGATCTCCAGCGTGGCGGCGTTATCGTTCCAGATGCCGTCCTTGTTGGCGGCCTTCACGCGGAACACGTATTTGCCGGGATCGAGGTTGGTGTAGGTGGCAAAGCGCTTGGTGGAGTCGGTCACCACCCAGTCCTCGTCAAAGCCCTGCAGCTGGTAGGCGAAGCGGTTGCGCTGCGGCGCGGCGTAGTGCAAGGCCGCGAACTCCAGCGAGAACATGGAGTCGTTTTCATTCAGCGTCAGGGTGCCGGTGTGTTCGATGGCGGTTTTCAGCACATCGCCATGATCGCCCTGCCCCGGCTTGACCGACTTGTTAAAGATCTGGAAGTCGGTGATCGCCACCGTCGGCGCCACGCTGTTCTCGCGCACCTCCGCCGGCGAGAACGCGGTGATGCCGTTAAAGCCGCCGAAGTACAGCGTGCCGTCCGGTGTGCGCAGGGCGGCGCCGTCGAAATACGCGCCTTCGATGGTGCCGTCGGCGCCGCTGTAGTTGCGCACCATGCCGGTCTCGATATTCAGGCGCGACAGGCCGCTGTTGGTGCTGATCCAGAGATTGCCCGCGTCGTCCGGCAGGATGGAGGCGATGGCATCGTCGGTGATGCCGTCCTTGCGCAGGTAGCGGCGGAATTTCACGCTGCCGTTGGCCCCCACTTCCATTTTGTTCAGGCCCGCCGCCGTGCCCACCCAGATGGTGCCGCGCGCGTCCTCGTATAGATAGTGGACTTCGTCGTGACTCAGGCTGCGCGGGTCGTTGGGATCGCGGCGGAAGTGGTGGAACTTGCCGGTCTTGCGGTCCAGCAGATCGAGGCCGTTGAAGGTGCCGATCCACAGCCGGCCGCTGCGATCCTCCAGTATCGGCCGCACCACGTTGTCGGACAGGCTGGCGGGATCGCCCGGATCGTGGCGAAAGGTGTGCACTTCCAGCGTGACCGGATCGAGCCGGTGCAAGCCACCGCGCGAGGCAATCCACAACATCCCGCTGCGGTCGCCGACGATGTTGCGGACGGTGTCGCTGGCCGGATCGCCGCGCACAAACGACAGCGAGCGGATCGCGCCGGTCGCCACATTGAGATAGTTCACGCCGGCCGGGCCGCCCAGCCACAGATTGCCGCTCTTCTCGCGCCATAGCGCGGTCACCTGGTCGTCGCTGATGCTGTTGGCGTTCTGCGGATTATGGCGCCACACCTTGCTGTCGCCGGTCACCGGGTCGTACAGGTTCAAGCCGCCGCTGCTGCCCAGCCACAGTTTGCCGTGGCCGTCCGGCACAATGCTGCGGATCTTGTTGTCCGAGATGGAGTTGGGCTGGTCGGCCTGGCGCACGATGCGCGCAAAGCCGCCGCTGCCCATGTCCACGCGGCTGACGCCATCGTTCCAGGTGCCGACCCAGAAGGTGCCGACGCGGTCGCGGTACATGGCGGAGATCTGGTTGTCGGCCACGCTATGGGTATCGCCGACCTGATGGCGGTACTGCACCAGCCGTTCCTCCGCCGGCATCCAGCGGAACAGGCCATCGGCCAGCGAGCCTACCCACAGATTGGCTTCGGCGTCTTCGTACAGGGTGGTGATGCTGACGCCGGCCTTCAGTCCCTCGCGCGCACCGAGGCGGCGACGCTGCGGCTCGGAACCCAGCAAGCGCCATTGTTCCAGCCCGGCCTGCGTGCCCACCCACAGCGTCTGCGCGCTATCGACCTGCAGCGCAATGACGGAGTTGAACTTGCTGTCGCCGCTGGCATCGACGGCGTAATGCTGAAAGCGCGTGCCGCCAGGCGGCAGCATATCGAGGCCGGCGGCGGTGCCCACCCACAGGCGGCCGGCCGCATCGCGCGCCAGCGCGTTCACGTGGTCGTTGGCCAGGCTGCCGGCATCGGCCGGATCGTGATGCCAGCTGGTGAAGCGCTTGCCGACCGGGTCGAAATGATGCAGGCCATCGGCGCTGGCCACCCACAATCCACCCAGTCCATCGTCTTCCACAGCGCGCACATGGCGGTTGCCGTTGCCGCGCTGCGCGGATTCGCGCGGCAGGTAATGGGTGAAGGTGCGCGTGGCCGAGTCGTAGCGATCCAGGCCGCCGTCGGTGCCGACCCACAGCTGGCCGGAACGGTCCAGGTGCAGCACGCGCACCCAGTTGTCGGCCAGGCTGCGCGGATCGGAAACCGCGCTCTTGAAGGTGACGGTGCGGTAGCCATCGAAGCGCGTCAGGCCGGCCTGCGTGCCGAGCCAGATGAAGCCCTGCCTGTCCTGCGCGATGGCCAGCACGGTTTCCTGCGCCAGTCCATGCTCCACGCTAAGCTGCTCGAAACGCAGGTTGCGCGGCGGCGCGCCGGCCAATGCGACGGCATGCCACAGCAACAGCAGGAAAAGAAAAAAACGGCGCATGCGTCAGGATTCGAAGAAGGCCAGCACATCGCTCTTGCGCGCATGGGTGTCGCGCTGGCCGAGGCGAATTAACTCGCAGGTGTAGGTGGATTCAAACAGCAGATAGGACGCCAGCGCGGCGCCGCGCGTTTCGGTGGCGCCGATGCCGGACAACATGGTGCGGATCGGCGCCGGCAGGCTGGCCACGTGGCGGCTGGCGATATCGTCCAGCCGTTCGGATGGCGCGATCACCAGCAATTCGATCGGCTTGAGCGGCGTTTTCTCCAGATACTCCGGCGGCAGCACCGACAACGTTTTATTGATGCGCTCCAGCCGTTCGATATCCACCGCCAGGCTGTCGAGGAAGATCGACGACATGGCGTGGCCGGCAATCTGCGCCAGGCTGGGATAGCGCGCCGCATTCTTTTCGGCGGCGCTGCGCGGCGGCTCGGTCAGGCGTCCGGCGCCCACCACCAGCACCTTGTCGGCGCCGAGGTGGATGGCCGGCGAGATCGGCGCCAGCTGGCGCATCGAGCCGTCGCCGCAGTACTCGCGGTGGCCGCCCATGTACAGCGGCGTGGCCGGAAAGATGAAGGGAATCGCCGACGACGCCAGCAAGTGCTCCACGCCGATCTGGTCCTGCAAGGCCACGCGCTGCATGCGCACCCATGGCCGGATGTCGGCGGCGGTCTGGTAAAAGGTCAGGTGATTGCCGGCGCTGTAGGACGAGGCGGTAACGGCCAGCGCGTGCAACAGGCCTTCGGAAAGCGCCATGTCCAGCCGCGGCAGATCCAGCATGCGGTGCAGCAGGCCGACCAGCGGCGTATTGTCGAGCAGGGAGGCCGGCGGCGCGGCGCGCCACTTGCGCAGCAGCCAGCCGAAGGACAATAGCGACAGCCAGCGCGCGCCGGAACGGATCACGCCCAGCGAATCGGCGCGGTAGACTTCTTCCACCTTGATGTGCTGCCAGACGTCCAGCAGCTTTTGCACGCCCTCGCCGAAGTTGTCGGCGCGGCAGGCCAGCGCGGTGGCGTTGATCGCCCCGGCCGAAGTGCCGCAGATGATGTCGAACGGATTACGGGCCGGCGGCCAGCCCTCCTCCCACAGAATCTCCGAAATCGCCTGCAGCACGCCGACCTGATAGGCGGCACGGGCGCCGCCCCCAGTCAGGATCAGGCCTGTTTTCTTTTGTCGTCCCATCTTGCAAGGTTAGCAGGGTCTGGGCCGTTTGGGGAGGAGTTAATCCCCTAAAACGACACCTTCACGGCGTGGATCGGCGCCGCCGAACCATTCCTCTTTGCCTTTGACCGTACGGCGTTGAATGCCCTGCAAGCCCGAGTTCTGGTCGTACTCGCGGATATCGTGGCCGCGCGCCTTGAGCTGCTCCACCACGGCGCGGCTGATGCGTCCCGCTTCCAGCTCGGTCGGGCCATTGCGGCTGCCGAAGTTGGGCAAACTGATGGCCTGCTGCACATCGAGGCCCCAGTCCAGCGTACCGACCAGCACCTTGGCGACGTAGTTGATGATGGCGGAGCCGCCCGGCGAACCGGTGGCCAGCACCAGCTTGTGCGTGCCCTTGTCGAACACCAGCGTCGGCGACATGGCGCTGCGCGGACGCTTGCCCGGCTGGACGCGGTTGGCGATCGGGCCGTTCTCGTCCTGCGAATCGAAGGAGAAATCGGTCAGCTGGTTGTTCAGCATGAAGCCATCCACCATCTGGCGCGCGCCAAAGGCGTCTTCCACCGAAGTGGTCATGGACAGGCCGCCGCCGAAGGCGTCCACCGCCACCAGGTGCGAAGTGGATGGCTTGTCGATGGCGGTGTCGGTGCCCCACGCCACCTGCATGGTGTCCGGCGTGCCGTATGCGGCGCGGCCCATCGACTGCTCGCCGATCAGGGAGGCGCGCCGTTTGAGGTAGCCCTTGTCCAGCATGGCGCTCACGCCCTTGCCGGGTAGCGGCACGAAGTCGGTATCGGCGACGTAGCGGTTGCGGTCCGCGTAGGCCAGGCGGCCGGCTTCGGTGAACAGGTGTATGCCTTCGGCGGTCAGCTGGCCGTTGACCGGCTTGTACGGGCTGATGTCCTTGTTCTCCAAAATGCCCAGCATCTGCGCGATGGCGATGCCGCCCGAGGATGGCGGCGGCGCGCCGCACACGGTCCACTTTTTATAATCGCTGCAGACCGGGTCGCGCTCTTTCGCCTGGTAGCCGGCGATATCGGCGGCGGTCAGCTTGCCCGGATTGGTCGGATGCGAAGCCACCTTGGCGGCGATGTCCTGCGCGATGCGGCCCTTGTAGAAGGCATCGGCGCCGCCGTCGGCGATCTCGCGCAGGGTGCGCGCCAGTTCGGGATTTTTCAGCACATGGCCAACCGCGCGCGGCTTGCCTTCAGCGTCGAAGAAGTAGGCGCGCGCCACCGGATCGCGGGCCAGGAATTTGTCGTGGGAGATCAGTGCATTCAGGCGCGGGCTGACCGCAAAACCATCCTCGGCCAGCTTGATGGCCGGCTGGAACAGGCTTTTCCACGGCAGCTTGCCGTGCTGCTTGTGCGCCAGCTCCAGCATGCGCAGCACGCCCGGCGCGCCGGTGGAACGGCCGCCCACCACGCCCACTTCGCGCGAGACAGGCTTGCCATCCTTGTCCTGGAACAGATGTTCGTCCGCAGCGGCGGGCGCGGTTTCGCGGCCGTCGTAGGATTGCACGCGCTTGCCGTCCGAGTACACCAGGAAGGAACCGCCGCCGATGCCGGACGATTGCGGCTCCACCAGCGTCAACACCATCTGCACCGCGATGGCGGCATCGATCGCGCTGCCGCCCTGCTTCAACATCTGGTAGCCGGCTTGCGTGGCCAGCGGATTGGCGGCGGCCACCATGAACTTCTGCGCCGACTTGCCGGCCTTCTCGGCATAGCCGGTGGCGATTTCCGGTGCGTGGTCAGGCGTGATGCGTTGCGCGTGGGCTGGCAGAGCGCCCAGCAGGGCGAGGCTCAGCGCGATGATCTTCAAACGGTGCATGCGCACTCCGACATTTAGCGGGCCACCACAAACGCGCCGGCGCCGATCAGCAGCATGCCAAGAATCTTCATCGGCGTCAGCGTTTCGTTCAGCAGTTGGGAACCGAGCAGCGTCACCATCACGATGGTCACGGCGGTCATGAAGGGATAGGCGATACTGATCTCCAGCTTGGCCAGCGCGAGGGCGTAGCACACAAAGCCCAGCACATAGGCGCCGCCCGCGCCGCCCAGCCAGGTCAGGCGCGCGAGGTTAATGCCTTCGCCGGCGTGGCTGGACATTTTGATCAGGAATGTGGCGGCGGCGCTGGCAACGGAGGCCAGCACCAACAAGAGATAACCTGCGATAGATGGATTCATGCCGCCGATTATACCGCGTTGCACAATTATTTGGGCTGCATGCGGATCGCACCGTCGAGCCGGATGGTTTCGCCGTTCAGCATCGGGTTTTCGATGATGGCTTTGGCCAGCATCGCATACTCGGCCGGCTTGCCCAGGCGTGGCGGGAACGGCACCATGGCGCCCAGCGCGTCCTGCACTTCCTGCGGCATGCCCATCAGCATCGGCGTTTCGAAGATGCCGGGCGCGATGGTCATCACGCGGATGCCGTTGCGCGACAGGTCGCGCGCCATCGGCAGGGTCAGGCCGGCCACGGCGGCCTTGGAGGCGGCATAGGCGGCCTGGCCGATCTGGCCGTCGAAGGCGGCCACCGAGGCGGTGTTGATGATGACGCCGCGCTCGCCGGTGTCCAGCGGCGCGTTCTTGCTCATGGCGTCGGCCGCCAGGCGCGCCATATTGAAGGTGCCGATCAGGTTGATGCCGACCACGCGCTGGAACAGTTCCAGCGAATGCGGGCCATCCTTGCCGACGGTCTTGGCGGCCGGGGCGACGCCGGCGCAGTTGATCACGCCGCGCAGCGTGCCTTGCGCCAGCGCGGTCGCCACCACGGCCTGGCCGTCGGCTTCCGAGGTGACGTCGCACTTGACGAACACGGCTTTCAGCTCGTCCGCCAGCTGCTGGCCGGCTTCCGCCTGCACGTCCGCCAGCACCACCTTGCCGCCCTGCTCCACGATCATGCGCGCCGTGCCCGCGCCCAGACCCGAAGCGCCGCCGGTAATGATGAATACCTTGTCCTTGATCTGCATGCCTGTCTCCTGTCTTATTTGACGTTTACGTAAACGTCAGCATTATAGCAAGGCAGGCGGAATGGCATCCAGTCGGGCGACTTCGTAGGTGGGAATGGCTTCCGAGATATTCGGCAGGCGCCCGGGATTGAACCAGCAGCTGTCGATGCCGTAGCGGTTGGCGCCGAGGATGTCGGCGTCCAGACGGTCGCCGACGATGACGGTTTCGGCCTTGCTCACGGCGCGCGCCATGCCGGTGGCGTACTCGAAGAAGCGGCTGTCCGGCTTGGCGTAGCCGCAGGCTTCCGAGGTGGCGATGAAGGAGACGCAGTCGCCCAGCCCGGACGCGGCCACGCGGCGGTGCTGGATGGCGTCCACGCCGTTGGTGATGATGCCGACCTCGCCCACCGCCGCCAGTTGCGTGCACAGCGCCACCGCGCCGTCGATCAGCACCACGGTTTCGGACAGCGATTCCAGATACAGCAGACTGGCCGCCTCGGCGTCCAGCGCCAGCCGGTTGAGCGCGAAGGTCTTGCGGAAGCGCTCGACCTTGAGGAAATCCTTGCTGACGCCGCCGGTTTCAAACGCGCGCCACAGGTCGGTGTTAATCGCCTGATATTGCGCGAACAGCGCGTCGGTCACGTCGTGGTGGCCCAGTTGGCGCAGGGTGCGCACAAAAGACAGCTGCTCCGAAGCCTTGAAGTCCAGCAGCGTGTCGTCCAGATCAAAAAGAAAGAGTCGATGTTTCATAGCCCGACAGTTTAGCGGATAACATGCAGGACGATGCGGCGGGCCGACGCCAGATGTGCCACGGTCATGGCGCGGGCGCGTTCGGCGTCGCCCGCCACACAGGCTTGCAGGATACCGGCATGCTCGTCCTGAAATGCAGGCGTATCGGCCAGCAGCGTGTTTTGCAGGCGCTCATAGCGCTCCACCTGCGCGCGCAGTTCGCGGATGGCCTTCAACTGGCGTTCGTTGCCGCAGGGCGCATACAGCAAGGCGTGGAATTCGCGATTCAGCTCGCCCTGCTTGCCGGTGCTGTCCGCCTCGCCGAGCAGGCGGTGCACGAGTTCGGCGCGGGCCAGGGTTTCAGCGTCCATGCGCTGCACGGCGCGGTGGATGGCGTCGCCTTCAAGCAGCATGCGCAGGCTGTAGATTTCTTCGATATCGGCCGCGCTCAGCGTACGCACCACCGCGCCGCGGTTGCGGAATAATTCGACCAGCCCCTCGGCGGCCAGCGTCTGGATGGCCTCGCGCAGGGGAATGCGGCTGACGGCAAAGCGCTGCGCCAGTTCGCGCTCAACCAGCCGGGCGCCGTCCGGCAATTCGCCACTGGCGATCAATCCGCGCAGGGCGGTGGCAATCGATTCTGATGTGTTCATGAAGCAAATGGTATACCAAAATACCAAAGCAAGGTACACTTTGCGAAACTAAAGGAGGTTTTCATGGCGGCACATCATTATCGACTCGCGGTGGAATGGACCGGCAACCGGGGCACGGGCACTTCGGGTTATCGCGATTACGAACGCAGCCACGTCATCCGCGCGGACGGCAAGCCGGACATCGCCGGCTCGTCCGATCCGGCGTTTCGCGGCGACGCCGCGCGCTGGAATCCGGAGGAATTGCTGCTGGCCTCGGCCTCGGCCTGCCACAAGCTGTGGTATCTGCATTTATGCGCCGACGCCGGCATCGTGGTGACGGCGTACGTGGACCACGCCGAAGCCACGTTGAACGGCGACCGTTTCGAACGCATCGTGCTGCGACCGCACGTGACGATTTCAGCCGGCGACCGCGAGCTGGCTGCCCGCCTGCATCATCAAGCCCACGAGGAGTGCTACATCGCCAAGTCGGTCAACTTCCCCATCGACTGCGAACCTAGCATTGAATGATGGCGCCTGAGCGGTTGCACACTTTGCCGGACGGCGTCACCACCGCGCCGGCGCCCAGGCTGTTGTAGCGCACGCCATTGGCGCCGTAGCAGCCTGCGGCATCGCAACTGGTGGTGGGGACCGGCGGCTTGACGATACCGTCCAGCGCAGGCAATGGCGGCGACGTCGGCATGGTCAGTTTGGCGGCGGGCTGGGGTTGCGGCATGCGCTGGATAATTTGCGGCACCGGGCGGCGCGGCATGGGAACCTTGGCCGGCGCGGTGCGGCATGGCTCTACCGCCAGCGACTTGCCATCCGCGCTGAGCTTGCACACCGGCAGTTTGGCGTAATCGTCGGCCGCCTGGTCGGCCCAGGCGTATTCGCACACCGTCATGCCCAACAGGAATACCACCGTGAAAGCGGCTGATTTCGCAATATTCATGGCCTTCCCTCCCTCTTACCATTATTAGCCGCTCGATCGCGGGAGGGAAGCCATGGATACAATTGGTAACCTTACTGCTGTACCGTGGCCGGCGGTGGCGGCGGCACCTCGGCCGGCGCCACCCTGACTTGCGGCGGCGACGACGAGGGCGACACCGCCAGCCAGCCAGCCGCAGGCAGCAGCGGCACCAGCAGCAGCGCCACGATGTTGATGATCTTGATCAAGGGATTCACCGCCGGGCCGGCCGTGTCCTTGTACGGGTCGCCCACGGTGTCGCCGGTGACGGCGGCCTTGTGCGCGTCCGAACCCTTGCCACCGTGGTGGCCATCTTCGATGTACTTCTTGGCGTTATCCCAGGCGCCGCCGCCGGTGGTCATGGAAATCGCCACGAACAGGCCGGTGACGATGGTGCCCATCAGCATGCCGCCCAGCGCGGCCGAGCCCAGCAGCATGCCGACCAGAATCGGCACCACCACCGGCAGCAGCGAAGGGATGATCATTTCCTTGATGGCCGACGCGGTCAGCATGTCGACAGCCTTGTCGTACTCCGGCTTGCCCGTGCCTTCCATGATGCCCTTGATGTCGCGGAACTGGCGGCGCACTTCCACCACCACCGCGCCGGCCGCGCGGCCCACCGCCTCCATCGCCATGGCGCCGAACAGATAGGGCACCAGCCCGCCGATGATCAGGCCAACGATCACCATCGGGTTGGACAGATCGAAGGAAATGCTGCGGCCGGCCGATTCCAGCGCGTGGGTGTAGTCGGCAAACAGCACCAGCGCCGCCAGCCCGGCAGAGCCAATGGCATAGCCCTTGGTAACGGCCTTGGTGGTATTGCCCACCGCGTCCAGCGGATCGGTAATCGCGCGCACCGAGTCCGGCATGCCCGACATTTCGGCGATGCCGCCGGCGTTGTCGGTGATCGGGCCGTACGCATCCAGCGCCACCACGATGCCGGCCATGGACAGCATGGCGGTGGCGGCGATCGCCACGCCGTACAACTGGCCCAACTGGTAGGAAATCAGGATGGCCGCGCACACCGCCAGCACCGGCCAGGCGGTGGCTTTCATCGATACGCCCAGGCCGGCGATGATGTTGGTGCCGTGGCCGGTGGTCGATGCCTCGGCGATGTGCTTGACCGGATGGAAGTCGGTGCCGGTGTAATACTCGGTGATGTAGACCATCAGCCCGGTCAGCACGATGCCGACCACGGTGCAGCCTAGCATCCGCATGCGCATGGCCTCGTCCGGCCACAGCTGCCAGGTCACCGCCACGAAGCCGATCAGCGACAAACCCGCCGCCCACCACAGGCCGGTGTACAGCGCCGACATGATCTTCTTGCCCGGCTTGGCCTTGACCATGGAGCAGCCGATGATGGAGGCGATGATGGACACCGCGCCCAGCAGCAGCGGGTAGATCACCGCAGTCGTGCCGGCGGTGCCCATCAGCAGCGCGCCCAGCAGCATGGTGGCGATCAGGGTCACCACATAGGTTTCAAACAGGTCGGCCGCCATGCCGGCGCAATCGCCGACGTTGTCGCCGACGTTATCGGCAATCACGGCCGGGTTGCGCGGGTCGTCTTCGGGAATCCCGGCCTCGACCTTGCCGACCAGATCCGCGCCGACGTCCGCACCTTTGGTGAAGATGCCGCCGCCCAGGCGCGCGAAAATCGAAATCAGCGAGGCGCCAAACGCCAGCCCGATCAACGGCTTGATGACGCTGTGCAGCGTCAGCGACGGGTTCGGGTAGGCCGACGAAGCCACGCCGGTGAGGAACATATAAAACAGCACCACGCCCAGCAAGCCCAGTCCCACCACCAGCATGCCGGTGATGGCGCCGCCCTTGAACGCGACGTCCAGCGCCTCGTTCATGCCTTTGGAGGCGGCCTGCGCGGTGCGCACATTGGCGCGCACCGAGACGTTCATGCCGATGAAGCCGCACGCGCCCGACAGCACCGCGCCGATCAGGAAGCCGATGGCGGTATGAATATCCAGCAGAACGCCAATGAGAATGAGGAGCACCACGCCGACAATGCCGATGGTGCGGTATTGGCGCGCCAGATAAGCGGCAGCGCCCTGTTGTATCGCTAGCGCGATTTCCTGCATGCGCGGATTGCCCGCGTCCTGTCGCAATATCCAGCTCCGCGACCAGAGTCCATAAACCACGGCAATGATGCCGCACGCAACTGCCAACCATAAGCTGCCTGCCATAGTGTCCCCTTGTTTTTGTTGATCGAGCCTACAAACCACACTTCAACCAGCCACTGCTTGTGGCAGCGGCTCGCTAACCTGCGAACTGCAAAACTGAAAAACTGGGATGGCGTCGGCTAAAAAAAAGCGGACCATCGGTCCGCTCTACTTTACCGCTTATTTCGACAATGCGGCAAACGCTGCGTCGCGAATTTGTTCAACGGGGCCGACGCCCTCGATGCGGCGGTACTTCGGCGCGCCAGGCTCGCCCGACTGTGCCCAGGTGTTGTAGTAACCCAGCAGCACTTCGGTTTGGTTGTGGTAGACGTCCAGGCGCTTCTTCACGACTTCGGCCTTGTCGTCGTCGCGCTGCACCAGCGGTTCGCCGGTGACATCGTCCTTGCCCTCTTCCTTGGGCGGGTTGAACTTGACGTGGTAGACGCGGCCCGACGCCGGATGGCAGCGGCGGCCGTCCATGCGCTCGATGATCTGCTCGTCCGGCACGGCGATTTCCAGCACGTAGTCCACCACCACGCCGCCGTCCTTCATGGCGTCGGCCTGGGCGATGGTGCGCGGGAAGCCGTCGAACAGGTAGCCGTTGGCGCAGTCCGGCTGGGCCAGACGGTCCTTGACCAGACCGATGATGATGTCGTCCGACACCAGGCCGCCGGCGTCCATCACCTTTTTGGCGGCCATGCCCAATTCCGTGCCGGCCTTGATAGCGGCACGCAGCATATCACCAGTGGAAATTTGCGGGATGTTGTATTTTTCTTTGATGAAATTAGCCTGAGTGCCCTTGCCGGCACCTGGTGCTCCTAACAGAATGAGACGCATGAAGTTTCCTAAAAACAGATATGGGATATGGGTTAGTTAGTGTCGGATCGTACGAAACTTACCACAAAACTTAGTCTTTACGCCAATTTCCGGTTGATATTGCGTGTGAATATCGCACAGTTACAGACGTTATATCAGCGCTTGCTGACTTGTGGCTGACGCTTTTGAAACTGGTTTAATAGTGCTGGCGGACCCGTTCCAGGTCTTCCGGCGTGTCCACGCCGGCGGCCGGGGCCGAGTCCGTGACATGCACGGCAATCGGATAGCCATGCCATAGCACGCGCAGCTGCTCCAGTGCTTCGATCGATTCCAGCGGCGACACTTGCAGCGCCGGGTAGGCCTGCAGGAAGTCGTTGCGGTAGGCGTACAGTCCGATGTGACGGAGCGGTACATAGCCGGCAGGCAGGGTGTCCTTGGACTGGGCAAAGGCGTCGCGATGCCACGGTATGGTCGCGCGCGAGAAATACAGGGCACGGCCGGCCTTGTCCAGCACCACTTTCACCACATTGGGATTGAAGGCGTCCGCGGCCTCGTGCAGCGGATGGGCGCAGGTGGACATCGGCACGTCGGCGCTGATGCGGGCGGCAGCCGCTTGCAGCAGGGCCGGATCGATCAGCGGCTCGTCGCCCTGCAGGTTGACGATGACGGCGTCCGGCGGCAGATTCAGCTTGTGCGCCACCTCGGCGATGCGGTCGGTGCCGGACGGATGGTCGGAGCGGGTCAGGCACACTTCCACGCCATGCTGCTCGCAGGCGGCTTGAATGTCCGCGTGATCGGTGGCGACGATGATGCGCGAGGCGCCCGACAACTGGGCGCGCTCCGCCACCCGCACCACCATCGGCTTGCCGCCGAGGTCGGCCAGCGGCTTGTTCGGCAGGCGGGTCGAGGCCAGGCGGGCCGGGATGATGACGATGAAGGACACCGTTTATTCTGCCTTGTCTTGCAGGGTGCGCGCTTCGTCGGCCCACATGATGGGGATGCCGTCGCGGATGGGATAAGCCAGGCGGTCGCCTTTGCAAATCATCTCCTGCGCCTTTTTATCGTACTCCAGCGGGCCTTTGCAGACCGGGCATACCAGGATATCAAGCAATCGAGCGTCCACGACATTTCTCCACAATTTGGTCGGCCAGCGCGCGGTCGATGCGCGCCGTTACCGGGACGACCCACAGGCGTGGATCGTCGCTGAGTTCTTCAATTTGCGCACATTTTACTGCATCCTTCTCGGTCATCAAGATAAGGTCGGCCTCAAGGCCGGCAAACGGCCGGTCGCGGAAGTCGTGATGATCGGGCAAAGGCAGCTCGACGATGTGCAGGCCGGCCGCTTTCAGCATGCCGAAAAAGCGCGCCGGATTGCCGATGCCGGCGGCGGCGGCGATGCGCAGCGTGCCCGCTCCGGCGGCCTGCTGCCGCGCCAGTTCGGCCAGCGTGCGGCGCTGCGCGCGGTCGCGCAGTTGTTCGGCAACCTCGCCGGCCAGCACCATCTGCAGCGGCGCCCCGGCCGCGCCGACGGCGGCGGCCAGCGCCGGCGTCAGCTGGGGAGCGTTGATGACGGTGAAGTCGCGCCGGCGCGAGACCGGCTCGCGCAGCGGCCCGGCCGGCAGCAGCCAGCCATTGCCGGCGCCGCGGCCATCGAACAGAATGATTTCCACATCGCGCTGCAACTGATAGTGCTGCAAGCCGTCATCCGTCAACAGAATATCCACCTCCGGATGCGCGGCCAGCAGCGCGCGGCCGGTGGCGGCGCGGTCGCGCCCCACCATCACCGGCACGCCGGTGCGCTGGCGGATCAGCAGCGGCTCATCGCCCACTTGCGCCGCGGTCGAGGCGGCCGTCACTGCCCGCGCGCCCTGCTCCGCGCTGCCGAAGCCGCGCGAAATCACGCCCGGCCGCATGCCTGCCGCCTGCAAGGCCTGCACCAGCCAGATGGTCAGCGGCGTCTTGCCGGTGCCGCCGATGTAAATATTCCCCACCACCACCACCGGCACCGGCAGCCGCGACGACTTGAGCACGCCCGCGCGGAACAAGGCCGCGCGCGCGCCG
>Ga0207425_1000249_pt1 | contig 41006 bp, 50 predicted proteins | sample AraplaF_Col_mTSA_FD_184255 | JGI IMG/M metagenome (GOLD analysis project Ga0207425, IMG submission 184255) | Arabidopsis root microbial communities from the University of North Carolina, USA - plate scrape MF_Col_mTSA (SPAdes) (version 3) | ecosystem: Host-associated > Plants > Roots >...
GCCACGTGCTGGTGCGTGAAGGCTTCAACTCCCTGAACGAAGCGACCGACACCGAAGAAGACCTGCTGGACAAAGCCTGGGGCCTGGAAGCCTGCTCGCGCCTGTCCTGCCAGTCCATCGTGGCGGACGAAGACCTGGTCATCGAAATTCCGAAGTACACGATCAACCACGCCAGCGAAGGCGGCCACTGAGCCGAGGTGCACCATGCTGAAATGGAGTGATGTCACGGCGATTGCCGAAGCCCTGTACGACAAGTTCCCGGACGTCGACCCGACGACCGTGCGCTTTGTCGACCTGCACAACTGGATCGTCGACCTGGACGGCTTCGACGACGACCATAAGCGCGGCGGCGAAAAAGTGCTGGAAGCGATCCAGCAGGCGTGGATCGATGAAGCGCAGTAAGGCCCCGGGCACGCCGCTGCCCGCTACCGTCACCGACATCCCAGAAGTGAAGCCCGGCCAGTCGGTCGCGCTGCTGCAGGAGCTGCACATCCTCACCCGCGACGGCAAGCTGAACCAGGACAGCCGCCGCAAGCTCAAACAGGTCTACCACCTCTACCAGTTCATTGAACCGCTGCTGAACGACGTACGCACGGCGAAGGGCTCGGTATCGCTGGTCGACCACGGGGCAGGGAAGTCCTACCTCGGCTTCATCATCTACGACCTGTTCTTCAAGGCGCTGGGCGACGACTCGCACATCTACGGCATCGAAACCCGCGAAGAGCTGGTGGCCCGTTCCGAAGAACTGGCGCGCAAGTTCGATTTCCCGGGCATGAGCTTCCTGCCGCTGTCGGTGGCCGAATCGACCACCTCCGACAAGCTGCCGGAACAGATCGACATCGTCACCGCGCTGCACGCCTGCAATACCGCCACCGACGACGCCATCGACTTCGCGCTGAAGAAAAAGGCCAAGCACATCGTGCTGGTGCCGTGCTGCCAGGCCGAAGTCGCCTCCGTGCTGCGCAAGAACAAGGGCTCTTCGCTGGGCAAGAACGTGCTGACCGAATTGTGGCGCCACCCGATTCACACCCGTGAGTTCGGCAGCCAGATCACCAACGTGTTGCGTTGCCTGCAGCTTGAGTCGCACGGCTACCAGGTCACCGTGACGGAACTCGTAGGCTGGGAGCATTCGATGAAGAACGAATTGATCGTTGCCACGTACAAGAACCTCCCGCGCCGCAAGCCTGCCGAGCGCCTGAAGGAAGTCTTGTCCACCATCGGCCTCGACGAAATGGGCGAACGCTTCTACACCGGCGCGCCTGTCGCAACGCCAACTGACGCCGAGGTGGCGCCGTGAGCACCGGCTATCCCGCCGGTGCAGTTGCAATCCCGCTCGCCGCAGACGGCGAACGCTGGATCGACCTGCGCAGCGACACCGTCACGCATCCCGGCGCCGAGATGCGCGAAGCCATGTTCACCGCCCAGGTCGGCGACGACGTGTACGGCGACGACCCCACCGTCAATGCGCTGCAGGCCTATGCAGCGGAACTCTTCGGCTACGAAGCCGCGCTGTTCGCGCCATCCGGCACGCAAACCAACCTGATCGCCCTGCTGGCCCATTGCGGCAGGGGAGACGAATATCTGGTCGGCCAGGACGCCCACACCTACAAGTACGAAGGCGGCGGCGCCGCAGTCCTCGGCAGTATCCAGCCGCAGCCGATCATCAACCAGGCCGACGGCAGCATTGCCCTGCAAGACATCGAAGCCGCCATCAAGCCGAACGATTTCCACTTCGCGCGCACCAAGCTGCTGGCGCTGGAAAACACCATCGGCGGCAAGGTCCTGCCGCAGCAGTACGTCGCGCAAGCCACCAGTCTCGCGCATGCACGCGGCCTGGCCACGCACCTCGACGGCGCCCGCATCTGCAACGCCGCCGTCAGGCAAGGCATCTCGCTGAAGGACGCGGTGAAAGGCTTCGACAGCGTCTCCGTCTGCCTGAGCAAGGGCCTCGGGGCCCCCGTCGGTTCCGTCCTGTGCGGCAGCCGCGAATTGATCGAACAAGGCAAGCGCTGGCGCAAGATGCTGGGCGGCGGTATGCGCCAGGCCGGCGTAATTGCCGCTGCCGGCCTGTATGCCCTGCAGAACAATGTGCAGCGCCTCGACGACGACCACGCCAACGCAAGCTGGCTCGCCGCGGAACTGGCAAAGATCGGCGTGCTGCAAGTGAGCGTGCCGCAAACGAACATCCTGTTCGTCACCATGCCGCGCGAAGCCTGTGAAGGGCTGAATGCAGCGCTGGCAGCAGAACGCATCCGCGTCTCGATGGCGCCGACACTGCGCCTCGTGACCCACCTGGACGTAACGCGTACCGACCTCGAACACGTCGCCGCCGTATTCGCCCACTACTTCAAGCAATAATGAACAACGAAGACAACACCATCCGCCTCGCCAAGCGCGTGGCGGACATGGTTCCATGCTCGCGCCGCGAAGCAGAAAACTACATTGAAGGCGCCTACGTGACGGTGGACGGCGAAATCGTCGAAGAACCCGGCGCCCGCGTCGCGCCCGGCCAGCAAGTCGCGCTGTCCGCCGACGCAACCCTGCTCGACATCGCGCCGGTCACGATCCTGTTGAACAAGCCAGCCGGCGCCGACGCGCTGGCCTGCCTGCTGCCGGAAGCGCGCAGCAAGGATGCCCAGCGCGTTCGCTTCCTCAAGCGCCACCTGCGCAACCTGACCGCCTGCCTGGCGCTGGACAAGCAAGCCAGCGGCCTGTTCGTGTTCACGCAAGATTTCCGCGTCGCGCGCAAGCTGGTGGACGAAGGCGCCACCGTCGAACAGGAATTGATCGTTGATGTTGAAGGCGAGATCGCCGACAACGGCCTGACGCTTCTAAATCAGGGCGCCGGCAAAGTAAGCTGGCAAAACGAACACCGCCTGCGTTTCGCCGTAAAGCCGCCCAAGCCAGGGCTGGTAGGCAAGCTATGCGCCGACGTCGGCCTGAAAGCCACCGCAGTAAAGCGCCAGCGCATCGGCCGCATCTCCATGTCCGGCCTGCAGCCGGGCGAATGGCGTTACCTCCAAGGCTACGAGCGCTTCTAAGCGCTATTTACAGCCGCGTCTGTGTCAACCTTGGGGTCAGACCCCAAGGTTGACACGGGCTCTAGCGTAGCGCGGCGGCCAGGCGCACGGTCAGGCGCTGCACCATCGGCGCGATCGTCATGACTGCGAAGAAGGCTGCCGGCCAGGCGGCAAGGAAGGCGTGCCCCCAGCGCGCCGCGTATTCGGGGTGGAAGCCGATGTTCAGCCAGGTGATCCAGCCGCTCATGATCACAGTCATCAGGAACGACATCAGGGCCGCAAAAATCATCCGGGTTCGCAGGTCAGTCATGGCTTTCTCCAGCAAATTATCAATGACTCAAGCGTAGTCAATTCCGCTGAAGTACACTAGAGATGAAAATTGAATCTCTAATTCCAAAAATGGAATCATGCTTGACGACCTTGCCCTCTTTATCTCCATCGTCGAAGCTGGCAGCCTGAACGCCGCCGCCGAGAAGGAAGGCTTGCCGACGGCCACGGTCACGCGCCGCTTACAGAAGCTGGAGTCTGGCCTTGGCTACCGACTCTTGCATCGCAGTGCGCGCCGCACCATGCTGACCGCAGAAGGCACCCAATATTACGAACAATGCCGCCCTCTGGTGCAGGCGCTGCGCCAGGCAACTATGCGACTGGACGCGACGCTGGGCGCCGTCGAAGGCACGATCCGCGTACTGGCGCCGGTGAATTTTGCCAGCGAAATCCTGGCGCCGGCCTGGGCCAGTTTTCTGGAACAATATCCTCGTGTGCAGCTCGAATTGGAACTGTCCAATGAGGTGCAGGACCTGGTCGGCAGTGGCGCCGACCTGGCGATCCGCATCGGCGCCCAGGCGGATTCCACGCTCACGCAGCGCAAGCTGGGCGACGTGAGGATGGTCCTGGCGGCAGCGCCGGGCTACCTCGCCCGCAATGGCACTCCAGCCAGTGCGGCGGAACTCGAAGGGCATGCCACTATCGCCACGCTGCCCCTGCGTGAATGGCGCCTGCAGGACCCGCAAAGCGGCGCCGTCACAGTCCTCCACCCCGACCCGCGCATCCGCGTCAACGAAGTTCGTCTTGCGGTGATGATGGCGGAAGCAGGGCTGGGCATCGCACTGGCTCCCGAGCTGCAATGCCACGCCAGCCTGGAAACTGGCGCCCTGGTACGCCTGCTGCCCGGCTGGCTGCCTAATGAGCGAAGCGTTTATGCGGTCTGGTCCCAGCAGCGCTACCTGCCCGCCCGTGTTCGCGCGTTACTTGAGCACCTGGCCAATTTCACGGCTAAACACCCTTTGCTTCAATCGTAACGCGCCGTTATTGTTAAAAATGCTAGTATTGCCCAAAGCAATCTTTCTCGAGGCTATCGTTGGCAATCACAGCATCCGCAGGTAAAACATCGGCGACCATTCAAGCACGCCGCCCATCCTGGGCGGATATGGTGAAGCATTATCCAGCCACAAACGTGTCTGCGACGGAACTATATGTCCAGAGAATTCGCGGCGATGCCGCCAAAAAGCATGATGACCCTGCATATATCAACACTTGCGCTGTGCGAATGTCATATGCACTGAATCGAAGTGGCCTGAGGCTCGGTAAAGCTCCCAGCAACGGTGGGACTTTGGAAGGTGGTGATGGCTATAACTACTGGATCCGCGTGCAAGATGTAAAGGGTGAATTAATGACCCGCTTCAAAGGGGCGGACGAAGAGTTGGTTTTGAAGTTGGCACCTCAGAGTGCGATTACTAATCCCACGATCTTCAATAAGGCATTCATGGAACGCTGGCAGCAAGCGCGGGACTTCATGGATATGAAGCTGGCTGGTCGAAATGGCATAGTTGTTTTCGAAACGAGCGGCTATCTCGGCGCCACCGGACACTTTACTTTATGGGATGGCAAGGCTATGGAACTGGCATTTGCACCCGGCCACAACGATCGCGAGATCGGTAGCTACTACTTCTGGTTGACATCGACTTTTGTGAATCCTAACGGCAAGACTGTTCTACTACAAGTCGCAAGGATCAAATTTTGGGAACTGAAATGATACGCGTAGTACTTGTCGCCGTTGTCTTGATGCTTGCGGGCTTTGGTGCAAGTGCTGCGGCTGACGAAAACGAATGCCCAATTCTGAAGAGTGGGGCGCGTTGGTCGCAATCCTGTTTCGAAACGAGGGGCGAGCTGCGTCAGGTGAAAGCCGAGTATAGGAACCGCATAGTGCCCAACAGACTCGGCTTCCAGACGATTGCACTATTAGAATCGCTAGAACTTGTGGCGGTCAATCGGGAAGGCGTGGTGGTTGTGCCCGGTATTGTGCATACGGGCGACTTCGATTATCCGACTGCGGAACGTGGTGTTGGCCGCTTCAAATCCGGCGACAAATGCGGCTATTTTCAGAGTGATACATTTAAGATCCTCGCCCCGCCGATTTACGATGCGTGTCGCCCGTTTCATCAAGGCCAAGCGTTCGTTTGCAGCGATTGTTTATCGTATTGCATAGGCCCCGAATGCATGAATGAACAGCTTGTTGGAGGGAAGGGGTACAAGCTTAATGCGAAGGGTAAGGTGATTGGAGAATTTGTGCCGCGCACTCTTGAAAATGCGTGTGGGGACATTGGTGTTGCAGAGGTCGGAAAACTGGAAAGCGGGGTTCCTATGCTGATTTGCAATTCGTTTCCGGTCCCACAGCTCAGGAGGTGAGAGGTAGCTCGTCTGCAAAACGCATCCAGCCTCATGGCTTAGAAAAAGGTAGAAAATGGCAGGAGAAATCATTCGCCTCGGTGACTCGACGAGTCACGGCGGCAAAGTGCTGGAAGGTTCGCAAACGGATATCTGCCACGGCAAGCCGATTGCATTCATAGGTCATAAAGTGTCGTGCCCTAAATGCAGCGGCTCGCACACGATCGTTGAAGGCGTTCAGACCACGACGATCTTCGGCAAGGGCGTTGCTGTCGCCGGCATGAAGACCTCTTGCGGGGCGACGCTGGTTGCGAGCCAGTTCACCGATGTTGTTACACCGGGAGGGGGAGGCGGCGGCCCTGCGCCTGCTTCTTCGCCTGCGGCAGCCGTGCCGGCCGCCACAGCACTGGCGCCGGTAATGGCAAAAAGCGCAGCAGCAAATGCTTCATTCGCTACGGCCGATAACGGTGAAGACTCGCCGGAAGCAGCGAACCAGGAAAAATCCATCAAGCGCATCTGGTGGTCCTATGGCGATGACGAAACGCTACTCGAGGAAGTATCGCGCCATTACGTTGACCTCAACGTTCACGTTGAAACAGAAAACTACGCGGACGGCGAGTCGGTAGACCTGGTATTGGCCAACGACGACGGCGCCGACCTATTCGAAGGCAAGCGCGATTTTGCAGTGAAGGTCAAAGTGGGCCCGGACGGTACTGGCAAGGCAATGAACGTCTTCAACGGCAAAACCGTGATGCTTGGCCAACTGGGATGAAGTTCCTCCCCCTTTTGTTCATGCTGGCAAGCTGTGTGCTGGCCGATGCGAAGGCTGAATGTCCTTCAAAGGAAACGGACAGCTGGTCTGCCGACTGTTTCATCACAGAAGGCCAAACACGTCGCCTCAAACCGCGGTACCTGAAGCGGCTTAAGCCAGACAAAAGGGGCATCGATTTACTTTGGAACGACGAGACCCGTTATTTTGATGCTGTAAATCGCAAAGGCGTGGTCGTCATGCCGGGAGTTTACGTAACAGGGGATTTCGACTATCGCGAAGCCGAAAAAGGCGTCAGTCGTTTCAGCTCAAACGGCAAATGTGGCTACTTCAAAGTCACGTCGTTCAAAGTCGTGGTCCCGCCAATATACGATGTTTGCTATGCCTTCCAGGAAGGTGTGGCCTACACCTGCCAAGACTGCACCGAGTATTGCAGCGAAGATGAGGATTGCCACTTCCCTATGATGGTGGGTGGCCGTGGATTTGAGTTGGATCCGAAAGGGCGCGTATTACGGCAGTACTCACTCCCCCCGCTCGAAGGCGCTTGTGGCAAGGTCGGCGTAGCCGAATCCGGACTGCGCTACGGCATCCGGCATTGGCTGCGTTGCAATGAGGACCCTAATGACCCGTTTAAGGTGCCCAAGTCTTAACGCTATGGTAAATTCGACCCATCAAGGCAATGGCTATTGTTGACATGGATAACGATTTTTCTCTGGTTCGCCGCTGCTTGATCCCGGCGGATGCCTTCATACTGTGCGGTTGCCTGCGCGCAGCGGGGGTGAGCGCGACGGTGATGGACGACCAGCACGTGCAGGCTGCTTTCCTGCTGGCGCCAGCCATTGGCGGGGCGCGCGTGATGGTGCCGCAGGACGAACTGGAGCAAGCGCTGGAGGTCGTCGCCGCTTTCGAACGCGGCGAGTTTGCGTTGGGCGATGATGACGACGTAGGCGAGGGCGCCCGCGTCTACGAGTTCACGCCTCGCAAGTAAATACAATCGCCTGCATCTTGCCTTCGATGGCGCCGCTGCCGAACTTCTCGGTCAATGCGGCGATTACCACATCGGTCGCTTCCTGCAGGCGCGCCGGATCGCGGGCTTCTATATCCGCCCTGAGCGGAGAGCCCTGGCACAAGGCCGTCGCGGTGGATGCTGCGGATTCGGCGCGGCTGGTCGCGGTGACCACTTCATGCGTAATGCCTTTGCTCCAGCCGCCACGCTTGAGCTCTTCCAGGATCACATCGATGTCATGCCAGCCATAAGGCACGCGCGCCAGGAAGCGCGGCGGGTCTTCAGGAAACACCTTGGCCAGCGCATGGTTGATGGTGGCGGAAAAATCATTGTGGGCGATGCCATCCCACACGTTAAAGCAATACATGCCGCCAGGCTTGAGCACCCGACGCGCTTCGCTGAAACCGCGCGCCTTGTCGGGGAAGAACATCACGCCGAACTGGCAAGCCACCACGTCGAAGCTGGCATCGGGGAAGGGTAGCGCCTGGCCGTCGGCCTCCTGCCATTCGACGCGCGATGAAACGACGGCCTTGCGCGCCTGTTCAAGCATGGCGGGGTTGAGGTCGCTGGCGACGATGTGCGCGGACGGGATTTCCTGCAGCAGGTGCCGGGTAACCGCTCCCGTGCCGGCGGCCACTTCGAGGATGCGCGCAGGGCGCCGTTGCGCAATGCGGCGCACCATGTCGATCGCGTAGGGGGTAAAGAGGAGCGGCACCATGGCGCGCTCGTAGGTTTCCGGAATTGAGCCAGTGAAGCTGCTGTCCTTGTCCATGGTTGCCTCCCTTGTCCAAGTCCAGTATAGCGATTGCTTAGGCGGCTTTGGCGCCTTTTTTCTCCGGTTTCGGCAACTGCACCAGGCGGGTGCCGGCAATGCGGTCGTGCAGGAATTGGCGGTCCTTGTCGAGGAAGGCGGTCAGCGACCACAGCAGGACGCTGGCCAGCAGGGCGTACAGCTTGTGCTTATTGCTGAGGTCACCCAGGTAGGCGACGACGATGCCAGGCAGGATCCACAGCCAGCACAGCAAATAACGCATGGCGGCGGTGCGGATCGGCAGGTGGTCTTGGCCGGGTTGCACCAGTTTGATGCGCCAGGTCTGCATGGCCAGGGTCTGGCCCTTGCGTGTCCATTGGTGAATGAAATAGGCGCCCAGGATCAGGAAAGCCAGGAACTGGCGCATGTGCTCAACCAGGGGGGTATGGCTGGCCTTGGTTGCGATCTCAAATACCAGGAAGGGCAGGAACAGCGCGGCGAGCGCCAGCAGGATCTCGTAGACCATCGCGATCAGGCGGCGCTTGATGGTCGGAACAGCGTTATTTGCTTGCATTCGGAACGGCTGGTGGGGCGCTCGGCGCGATAGGGGTAACGGAAGGCGGCGTCGTTGCATCCGCTGCCGGCGCAGGCGGGCTGGCAACCGGAGCCGCGGCCGGAGCGGCGCCAGACGCGGCTGTCGCACCCGCTGCCGCGGCCGCGGTTGCAGGAGCGATGTTGCCCGCGCCCAGCGAACTGCCCGGCGGCACAACGGCAGGAGAACCTTGCGGCAAGCCAATCGGCGCTGGCGGTACGGTGCCCGGCGGCACAGTACCCGGCGCCGGCACCAGGCCATGACCCTGGGCCTTGACTGGGGCCGGGGTCTTTACGGTGGACTGCGCCAGGCTAGGTGTCTTGACCACCTGGTTGTTCTTGGCGGCGGCCGCTTCCGCCAGGGCTTTCTTGGCTTCTTCCGGCAATTGCTGGTACTGCTCCCACTCGGCAGCGCGCTGGCCCGGCGGCGTCGCTTTCTTCTGGGCGCGCGCGTAGTTTTCGCGCACCTGCTTGCGTTCGGCTGGCGACAAAGCGACCCATTCACGCATGCGTTCCTGCACGCGGGCCTTCTCCGCCGGCTTCATCTTGGCCAGGCTATTGGCGATGGAAATCCATTTTTGCTTGCGCACCGGACCCAGCTCTTCCCAGGTCGACTCGAGGGGCGCCAGGGCTTGCTGCTGGGCTGGCTTGAGATCCGACCAGTGCGGCTTTTCACCGACCGGCTTGGCAGGCGCTGCGGCGGTAGCGGCAGTCGAAGGCGCTGGTGCAGGCTGCGAAGCAGGGCGGCTCACCAGCCAGACGACGGCAGCGACCCCCACGCCTATCAGCGCGATTGCTCCAGCAACCCATTTTTTCCCGCCACTTACACGCGCCATACTTTATTGCTCGCGGGTCTCGAGATAGGCGCCAAAGCCCTGGTCAAGGTAAGCAGACAGCGGCAGTTCGTCGGACAGCACAGCGGCGTCCATTTCTGCCAGTTCCACGATCGATTGCTGTTGTTCGTACTGGTACACGCCGACCATGCCGCCCATCAGCAGCAGCAAGGGCAGGGCCACGCTGACGCGGTTGAACCAGGCAAACGGGTTGGCGAAGAAGCCGGTAGCGCCGCCAGCCACAGCTGGAGCGGTACGGGTCACGCGCACGCGGGCCGGCGCATCGGCCTTCTTGCGCTTCATTGCAGCCATGCGGGCTGCGGCCAGGCGATCCGTGGTCGAGGCTGGGAGATCGTCTAGCTTTTCATTGAGCGCGCGCCGCACGCCGTATGCAAAGTTGGTGTCTTCGGTGTTCATAACTTAATTCCCTTGGCTTTGAGCGATTCAGCGAGAGTGTGTGTTGCTCGTGAGCAATGCGTCTTTACGCTCCCTTCGGAACATCCCATCGCTTCGGCAGTTTCTGCTACGTCCATGTCCTGCCAGTAACGCATGAGGAACGCTTCTCGTTGACGCGCAGGCAGTTTTTGCACTTCTTCTTCAATAATCTGCAAGATCTGTGCCCGTTCTACCTGGTCTGCACTCGACTCGGCCGCCTGGGAACCCTCTTCAGCCTCGTAGGATTCCAGTATATCAAAGTCCTCATGCTCTTCCTGGCCAGGGCCAAGGCCCGAGAAAAGACTTACCCAGGTATTACGGACTTTTTCGCGGCGGAAATAATCAAGTATAGTCGTTTGCAAGATGCGCTGGAACAATGCCGGCAGTTCGGCCGCCGGCTTGTCGCCGTACTTTTCTGCCAATTTAATCATTGCATCTTGAACAATGTCCAGTGCGGATTCGTCCTTTCGGACGGCATAGACCGCTTGTTTGAAGGCGCGGCGCTCGACACTTTCGAGGAAATCCGATAATTCTTTGTCTGTGGCCATGCGTCGGGAAGAGGGCTGCGCTATATCGCTAGTCTGAACAATCCGGCATTTTAACAAAAAATGCAGAATATGCTTGACCAATATGGTGCAGCGCGGTAACGTTAAGGACGCTTTGCACACCACAAAGCTCCCCGGTTCTTCGGGACAGGCACACAAAGCCGTTCTGAAAAGCCAGCTTTCTATTGTCAGCAGTTTGCTCTAACCCGTGCCACAAGCGCGAGAGGTAGGCCAGAAACCGCTGCAAAACTCCGGCCAAACGAGTTGCGTTTAGCACCGGCTTGTACTCCAGCTACGCATGGGGGAAGGGTCAGTGTGACCGCAGAAAGAAGGGAAGCTGAGAGTCGTGCACGGTGTCGCCCACTTCGCTAGGCAAGAGCATCCGATCAATCTCCTATGGACCTTGAAAGGAATGTTTCATGAATACCGAAGCTCCCATCACGGGCGCCGAAATCGTTGTCCGCTGCCTCGCTGAGGAAGGCGTAGAACACGTTTTCGGATATCCCGGCGGCGCCGTCCTCTATATCTACGACGCCATCTTCAAGCAGGACAAATTCCAGCACATCCTCGTTCGCCATGAGCAGGCCGCTATCCATGCCGCCGATGCGTATTCGCGCAGCTCGAACAAAGTGGGCGTGGCGCTGGTCACTTCCGGACCTGGCGTCACCAATGCGGTGACCGGCCTGTCCACCGCATACATGGATTCCGTTCCGATGGTGGTGATCTCCGGCCAGGTGCCGAGCCACGCCATTGGCCAGGACGCCTTCCAGGAATGCGACACCGTCGGCATTACCCGCCCGGTGGTCAAGCACAACTTCCTGGTCAAGGACGTGAAAGACCTGGCGGAGACCATCAAGAAAGCCTTCTATATCGCCAAGACCGGCCGTCCAGGCCCGGTGCTGGTCGATATTCCAAAGGACATTTCGATGCACAAGCACGTGTACTCGTATCCAAAGGATATCGAGATGCGTTCCTACCGCCCGGTCGACAAAGGCCACGCCGGCCAGATCCGCAAGGCGCTGCAGCTGCTGCTGTCGGCCGAGCGTCCAATGATCTACACCGGCGGCGGCGTGATCCTGGCGCATGCGTCGAATGAGCTGAACAAACTGGTCGACAAGCTGGGCTTCCCGGTCACCAACACCCTGATGGGCCTGGGCGGCTCGCGCGCTTCCGATCCATGCTTCGTCGGCATGCCCGGCATGCACGGCACCTACGAAGCCAACCTCGCGATGCAGAACTGCGACGTGCTGATCGCGATCGGCGCCCGCTTCGACGACCGCGTGATCGGCAATCCAAAGCACTTCAGCCAGAACCCGCGCAAGATCATCCACATCGACATCGACCCGTCGTCGATCTCGAAGCGCGTGAAAGTGGACATTCCTATCGTCGGCAACGTGAAGGACGTGCTGGTCGAACTGCTGTCGCAGCTGGACGCGACCGAGCAGCGTCCGAACGCCGCCGCGCTGAAAGACTGGTGGAAGCAGATCGAAGAATGGCGCGGCCGCAAGTGCCTGGCGTACGCCACATCCGACCTGGTGATCAAGCCGCAGCAAGTGGTCGAGTCGCTGTTCGACGTGACCAAGGGCGACGCCTTCATCACCTCCGACGTCGGCCAGCACCAGATGTGGGCTGCGCAGTACTACAGGTTCGACAAACCGCGCCGCTGGATCAATTCCGGCGGCCTGGGCACCATGGGCGTCGGCCTGCCATACGCCATGGGCGTGCAGATGGCCAATCCCGATGCGACCGTCGCCTGCATTACCGGCGAAGGCTCGATCCAGATGAACATCCAGGAACTGGCGACCTGCAAACAGTACCGCCTGACGCCTAAGATCATCCTGTTGAACAACCGCTTCCTGGGCATGGTTCGCCAGTGGCAGCAAATCGACTACGGTTCGCGCTATTCCGAGTCCTATATGGATTCGCTGCCGGACTTCGAAAAGCTGGCCGAGGCTTATGGCCACGTCGGCATGCGCATCGAAAAACCGGGCGACGTCGAAGGCGCGCTGAAAGAAGCGTTTGGCATGAAAGACCGCCTGGTCTTCATGAACTTCATTACCGACCAGAGTGAAAACGTGTGGCCGATGGTGAAAGCCGGCAAAGGCCTCTCCGAAATGCTGCTTGGCTCGGAGGACCTGTAATCATGCGACACATTATTTCTGTACTGCTCGAAAACGAAGCGGGTGCGCTGTCCCGCGTGGTAGGCCTGTTCTCTGCCCGCGGCTACAACATCGAAACGCTGACCGTTGCGCCGACCGAAGATGCGACCCTGTCCCGCATGACCATCGTGACCACCGGTTCCGATGACATCATCGAACAGATCACCAAGCACCTGAACCGCCTGATCGAAGTGGTGAAGGTGGTGGACCTGACCGAAGGCCAGCACATCGAACGCGAACTGATGCTGATCAAGGTACGTGCCGTCGGCAAGGAGCGCGAAGAGATGAAGCGTACCGCCGACATCTTCCGCGGCCGCATCATCGACGTGACCGAAAAGACCTACACCATTGAGCTGACGGGCGCCAAGAGCAAGCTGGACGCCTTCATCGACGCGATTGACCGCACCTCGATCCTGGAGACCGTCCGTACTGGCGGCTCCGGCATTGGCCGCGGCGAACGCATCCTCAAAGTTTAAACAATACGAACCGAATTCACACCCAAGGAATGACCATGAAAGTTTTCTACGACAAAGACGCTGACCTCTCCCTCATCAAAGGCAAGAACGTTGCTATCATCGGCTACGGCTCGCAAGGTCACGCGCACGCGCAAAACCTGACCGAATCCGGCGTGAACGTGACCGTCGGCCTGCGCAAGGGCGGCGCCTCCTGGAACAAGGTCGAAGCGGCTGGCCTGAAAGTGGCGGAAGTGAACGAAGCGGTGAAGAACGCCGACGTCGTGATGATCCTGCTGCCGGACGAGAACATCGCCCAGGTGTACAAGGAAAACGTCGAACCGAACATCAAGCAAGGCGGCGTGCTGGCCTTCGCCCACGGCTTCAACGTGCACTACGGCCAAGTCGTGCCGCGCGCCGACCTGGACGTGATCATGATCGCTCCCAAGGCCCCAGGCCACACCGTGCGCGGTACCTACCGCCAGGGTGGCGGCGTGCCGCACCTGATCGCTGTGTACCAGGACAAATCCGGTTCCGCCCGCGATATCGCCCTGTCGTACGCATCGGCCAACGGCGGCGGCAAGGCCGGCATCATCGAAACCAACTTCCGTGAAGAGACCGAGACCGACCTGTTCGGCGAACAGGCTGTCCTGTGCGGCGGTACCGTGGAACTGATCAAAGCCGGTTTCGAAACCCTGGTGGAAGCTGGCTATGCGCCGGAGATGGCTTACTTCGAGTGCCTGCACGAGCTGAAGCTGATCGTTGACCTGATCTACGAAGGCGGCATCGCCAACATGAACTACTCGATCTCCAACAACGCGGAGTATGGCGAGTACGTGACCGGCCCGAAAGTGGTGACCTCGGCCACCAAGGAAGCGATGCGCCAGTGCCTGAAAGACATCCAGACTGGCGAATACGCCAAGAGCTTCATCCTCGAGAACAAGGCCGGCGCACCGACCCTGATCTCCCGCCGCCGCCTGACTTCCGAGCACCAGATCGAAGAAGTCGGCGCCAAGCTGCGCGCAATGATGCCTTGGATCGCCAAAAACAAATTGGTCGACCAGTCCAAGAACTGATTGTCCCTAGAAGCAAACTTCAACGGCCCCTCGGGGCCGTTTTTTTTGAGTGCCAAAACCGGTAAACCTGTGTCAGACCCGAAGGGTCTGACACTGAGATGCACGCGCCGCAGTCGGTGTCTGACCCTGCGGGTCAGACACCGGGTTGCCGGTTTTACTTCAGCGCTTCGGTCAGGACGCGACCTTCGGCGCCGGCTGGTGGGCGCACGTTCAGCAGGTAGGCGAGGGTGGGCGCGATGTCGATCACTTCGGCATACTGCCCGTAATGGCCTGATTTCACCCATGGCTTGCCCATCACGATCAGCGGAACGTTGGTGTCATATGCATACGGCGCGCCGTGGGTGGTGCCTTTGCCGCCGCCGAAGCCGAAGATCCAGTGCGGCTTCAGTACCACCATCAGGTCGCCGGAAATCTGGCGGTTCCAGGCGCGGCGCATCAGCGTGGCAATGCGTGTGCCGCCTACTGCACCACTTTCCATCTGGGTGCGGGTGAATACATCGGCCACCCCGGTTTGGGACAGGATGAAGCGCGCCGCTGCGTTCTCGACGTCTTCGCGTTTCAAGCCTTTGGCTTCGATCTGCGCGTAGTCAAGGTGCAGGTTCGGGATCGAGTACGCCATCAGGCCCTTGTTCAAGCCGAACCTGGACGACAAATGGGCATTCAGGTCTTCCACCAGCTTCTTGCCGTCGATGCGGTTGATGCCGGCTTTTTGCACTTCGTTCGCAAATTCAGGCGTGTTCGGGAAACCGTGGTCGGCGGTCAGCACCACCAGCACGTTGTCCATGCCGATGCGCTTGTCGATGTACGAGAAGAAGTTGGACAGCATGCGGTCCAGGCGCAGCAAGTGGTCGTGCGAGAACTTGCTCTCTGGGCCGAATTCGTGGTTCGCCAGGTCATGCGCGGAGAAGCTGACGCCCAGCAGGTCCGGCACGCCGGCTGGATTCTTGCCCAGGTTTTCGCCTTCGATCGCTGCCTGAGCAAATTCCACCGTCAGTTCGTCCAGGAATGGCGATGCCTTCAGGCGTTTGTAGTACGCCGCATCGGTCAGTCCGGATTCACTGGAAAGCTGCAGGTTTGGCGCATCGCCAAAATCTCCCGCATATGCCGAATCGGCCAGCAGCGGCTTCCACTTCACGCCGTAGTAGCGCTCCTGCGGCTTGCCTGCCTGGTACTTCTGCACCCACTGCGGATGCTCTTTCATATAGAAGGTGGAGGAGGCGAAGTTGCCGCTTTCTTCCATGTACATATAGGCCGTGCCGGTCTTGCCGCCCAGGAGGATCGCGCCGCGGTCCTTGCCGGACACAGTGATCACTTTCGACTGCTGGCCGCTTGCATAGCGTAGCTGGTCGCCCAGGGTGTCGACGCGCAGGTTGGTCGGGGCGGTCCCGTCATGCGGATCGGTCTTCTCGTTGCCGATGTATTTGTAGTTGGTGTCTTCGGTGCAGTACATGCTGCCGCCGTTGGCCGGATTCACCCAGTTATTGCCGATGATGCCGTGCTGGTACGGATAGGCGCCGCTCAAGATGGCCGCATGGCCAACCGCGGTCACGGTGATGCCGTGCGCCTGGTGCGCATTGCTGAACCATGCGCCTTGCTCGAGCAGGCGGCGAAAACCGCCCTGGCCGAACTGGTGGGCGTAGCGCGTGACCTGTTCCTGCGGCAGGCCGTCGACGGCCATCACGAGGACGAGTTTGGGTTGTGTTGGCTGTTTGGCCGGCGCCGCGTGGGCGCCGAAACTGGCCGCCAGGGCCAGGGCGGGAATCAGGTGCTTTGCCATTTTCCTTGTACATGAATGGAGTGGACGACACGTGATCATGCCATAGCCCGATGTCAGGCAGATGACACTTTTGTATCAGTTTCAGTTACATTCGAGCTTCAACCAAACCTCAGAAAGGAATTTTGCATGCTCAAGCCCCTGGTCCTGTTGGCGATGATCGGCTCTGTCCCGGCAGCTTTCGCCGACACCCTGCCCACAGAAAATGCACTGGTCACGGTAACGGCGGTCGGCACCGTTACCGCGCCTAACGACGAGGCGCAACTCGTTTTCGGCTATGAGGAGCAGGGCAAGGACAAGGCGGCGCTGGCGTCCAATGTCAACTTGCAATTGAAGCAGGGCATCGCAGCTTTGAAAAAGGCCAACCCGAATGCACGGCTATCGCTGGACAGCTACCGGACTTTCGCGGTCTACGACGAAGCACTTGCGCGCGCCCAGAAGCGAGATGCGCAGCAAATCGGATGGCGTGTCAGCCAGGAGGTGAGGCTCGTAACGGGCGATTTCGCCTCCTTGCCCGCTACGGTTGCCTCTACCCAGAAAGTCCTGGCACTAAAGAGCGTTAACTTCGGCCTGAACGAAGAGACCATGAAAAAACTGGAACAGCGCCGCGTGGAAGCAGCCTATCGCAGCCTGGAAGAACAGGTTGCCTTTATTGCGGGCGCGATGCGGCGGCCGGTTGCCGATGCGAAGTTGGAGTCGCTCGACTTTGGCGCTTCGTCGGTGGACAGAGTCTATGTCACGGGCAGCAAGTTAAGGCGCGAAGACATAGGCGAAGTGGAGGAGCCAAGCCTGCTGCCAGGTGAGACAAAACTGGAACTACGCGCAACCGCAAAAGTACGCTTCAAGTAATAAGAGTGTTACAAACGCTCACGAACTGCGACAGTTTTGTGGATTGATTTCAGTTAAAGTGCGTCCATCGTAACCAAGCAAGGAGAATAACAATGACCGTCCTGAAAGCTGTAGCTGCTGCCGCGCTGGTAATGGGAACCCAGGCTGCCATCGCACAATCCGTCCCGACCGCGGGTGCCACCGTCATCGTTCCTGCATATGGTGAAGTCACTGCGCCGAACGACCAGGCCGTAGCCACCCTGGCGATCGAAGAGCAGGACAAGGACAAGGCTGCCGCAGCCTCGCGCGTGAACCAGAAGATCAAGCAGGGCCTCGAAATCCTGAAGAAGGAAGATCCGCAGGCCAAGCTGAAAACCCAGGGCTACTACACCTATCCGGTCTACCCGGAAGACCGTCCGCTGCCGCCGGGCGCCGCCGCCAAGCCGCGCCAGCCGACCGCATGGCGCGTTGGCCAGTACGTGCAGATGACCACCACCAATATCGGCGCGCTGCCGAAGACCGTGGCCGCTGCACAGAAGGTGCTGACCCTGAATGGCCTGTCCTTCGGCCTGAGCCCGGCCGCTACCCGCAAGCTGGATGACGCCCGCATCGCGGCCACCTACAAGAACCTCAACGAACGCATCGCCTCCATCGCCTCGGCCATGGGCCGTCCGGTGACCGACGCAGTACTGGATACCATCGACTACGAAGGTTCGGGTAACTATGGCGGTGGTCCGGCCGGCGCTCCGGCCCCGATGATGGCCCGCATGGCCGCCAAAGCCGAGATGGACCAGTCCGTGGCCGAGCCAAGCTTCGAACCTGGCGAAACCACGCTGGAAATGCGCGTGGTCGGCAAGGTCAAGTTCAAGTAAGCCAAAGTTGCCACTTCCATACGGGGTGTCCTCTATAATAGGGGCCACCCTCGTATAAAAAATGGAAGAGTATGGCCAAATTCCCCCGCCGCCGGCCTAAGAACGCCGCCGGCAAACAATCGCTGTTCAGCCGTTTCGCCCGCCGCAAGGGGGCCGATGGCCTCGACAGGCCGCGCTCGCGCGGCATTTACCTGTTGCCAAACGCCTTCACCACCGGCGCGCTGTTCTGCGGCTTCTTCGCCATCGTCATGGCCATGAACCAGCGCTTCGAACACGCCGCCTGGGCAATTTTCGTCGCCATGCTGCTGGACGGTCTGGACGGCCGCGTGGCACGCCTGACCAATACCCAAAGTGAATTCGGCGCCCAGTACGACTCGTTGTCGGACATGGTGTCCTTCGGCGCCGCCCCGGCGCTGGTGATCTATGAATTCGCATTGCGCGGCCTCGGTAAGCTGGGCTGGATCGCAGCCTTCGTCTACTGTGCCGGCGCTGCACTGCGCCTGGCCCGCTTCAACACCAACATCGAAGTGGTCGACAAGCGCTACTTCCAGGGCCTGCCTTCGCCGGCTGCGGCCTCCCTGATCGCCGGCTTCGTCATGCTGCTGACCGACCTGGAAGTGGATGGCGTGCTGTATCCGTGGCAGGGCTGGGTGCTGGCGGTATTCGCTGGCCTGAGCATGGTGTCGAATGTGCCGTTCTACAGCTTCAAGGACATCAACTTCCGCAAGTCGGTGCCTTTCCTGGCCGTGTTCCTGATCGCGATGTTCTTCGCCCTGATCTCGATCGACCCGCCGAAGGTGCTGTTCGTGCTGTTCGTAGCTTATGGTTTGTCAGGCTACGTGATCTACCTGACCCGCCTGGTCAAAGGCAACCCGGTCAAGCTGATCGAGAAAACCTCGCCAGAAGATAAATCGTAACGCCGCTGGGGCGGCAATTCAGAAGGAGCGATTCCATGAATAACCGCCTCATCATCTTCGATACCACCCTGCGCGACGGCGAGCAATCGCCGGGCGCTTCCATGACCCGCGAAGAAAAGGTGCGCATCGCCCGCCAGCTCGAAAAGCTGCGGGTCGATGTGATCGAGGCGGGTTTCGCCGCTGCGTCGCAGGGCGACTTCGAATCCATCCGTGCTATTGCCACTGCCGTACGCGAGCCGATCGTTTGCTCGCTGGCGCGCGCCAATGACCGCGACCTGGCCCGTGCTGCCGAAGCGCTGGAGCCGGCGGCGCGCAAGCGCATCCACACCTTCATCGCCACCTCGCCGCTGCACATGCAGATGAAGCTGCGCATGGAACCGGAGCAGGTGCTGGAGCAGGCCAAGCTGGCGATTCGCTTTGCTAGCAAGTTCACCGACGACATTGAATTCAGCCCGGAGGATGGCAGCCGTTCGGAAGAGGACTTCCTGTGCCGCGTGCTGGAAAACGTTATCGCGGAAGGCGCCACTACGATCAACTTCCCCGATACCGTCGGTTATGCCGTGCCGGAGCTGTACGGCGAGACCATCCGCCGCCTGCGCGAGCGCATCCCGAACTCCGACAAGGCTGTGTGGTCGGTGCATTGCCATAACGACCTGGGGCTGGCCGTGGCGAATTCGCTGGCCGGCGTCATGATTGGCGGTGCAAGGCAGGTGGAGTGCACCATCAATGGCCTGGGCGAGCGCGCCGGTAATACGGCGCTGGAAGAGGTGGTGATGGCGCTGCGCACGCGGGCCGGCTATTTCAACCTGGACTGCGGCATTGATACGACGCAGATCGTTCCGGCGTCGAAGATGGTGTCGCAGATAACCGGCTTCGCCGTGCAGCCGAACAAGGCGGTCGTTGGGGCCAATGCCTTTGCCCATGCCTCCGGCATCCACCAGGATGGCATCCTCAAAGCGCGCGAAACCTACGAAATCATGCGTGCCGAGGACGTGGGCTGGACGGCCAACAAGATCGTGCTGGGCAAGCTCTCCGGCCGCAACGCCTTCAAGCAGCGCTTGCAGGAACTGGGCATCGAGCTCGACTCCGAGGCTGAAGTGAACGCCGCCTTCGCACGTTTCAAGGAACTGGCCGACCGCAAGGCCGAGATTTTCGACGAGGACATCATGGCGCTGGTGAGCGATGAAGAGGCTACGGCCGGCGGCGAGCATTACCGCTTGGTCTCGCTGTCGCAGCGTTCGGAGACCGGCGAACTGCCGTTTGCGCGCATCGTATTTTCTATCGATGGCGTTGAACACTCCGCCGTAGGAACAGGCGACGGCCCGGTCGACGCCATGGTCAACGCCATCGAAAGCAAGGCGCAAAGCGGGGCGGAGCTGGTGCTGTTCGCGATCAGCGGCATCAGCCCCGGCACGCAATCGCAGGGCGAAGTGACGATGCGCCTGGCGCATTCCGGCCGCATCGTCAACGGCGTAGGCGCCGATCCGGATATCGTCGTCGCTTCCGCCAAAGCTTACCTGGCGGGCCTCAATAAGCTGCACTCCAAGATCGAAAAGTTGAATCCGCAGGTCTGACGGGATTTGCTTGGCAAATGTTAAGGACAGGCCGCTGAACCCTCCATATGATGACCGACTCGCCGAGTGAGCATTGAACATGGATAAATTTGAATTTCGCCGCGACCGCTATGTGTCATTTCGCCAATACGCGAATCCGCTGCTGAACCTGAGCGTGGTCGCCCGCTTGCCGGAATTCCGTCACTACTGCAAGGAGCGGCAACTGCCGCCGTTCCACTTCCTCTTGTACTGCCTGTACATGAGCGTGAAGGATGTCGACAACTTCTTGTATCGTGAATTCGAAGGGAATGTGATCAAGATCGACGACTTTTACGGCGGCTACACGGTCATCAACCTCGATAACAACCTGAATTACGTCAGGTTCGACATGTCGACAGACCGGGCTGAGTTTATCTCCCGCAGCCTGGCGGCAGGCGTGGAGGCCCGTGCGACGCGTGAATTCATCAACACCGGCCGTGACCTGACGCCGCGTGAGCAGAAGAACAACGTCTACACCACCTGCATGCCCTGGCTGGACATGCGCGCCATCGAGCACCCGATCTATGAGTACAAGAGCGCCGACATTCCCTTAATCGCCTGGGGGCGCTACAGCGACCTGGATGGCGATACGATGACGGTGCCGTTCTGTGTCCAGGCGCATCACGGTTTTGTGGACGGTTACCACGTCCACTTGCTGCTACAGCGTCTCGGCGAACGCATTGCGGCCGAGACCAGCCTCTGACGGCGGCGCGCGCCGCTTATCTTTGAAAAAGGTCCAGGCCTCTTCCGCGATCTCGATGCTTGCGTTCTGTCGGCCCGGGAATCGGCTGAACAGTCCGGGGTAGCGCTTCTTCCGGCTCGGTTCCGCGTGGCCGCCGCCGCTGATCTTCAGGAGAACGACCTGCAATGCGTTCGGTCGCGCACCCCATGTGTAACGGCTTGCGCGTGTCGAATCGCCTTTCGTTGCTGCCAGCTGCTCGATGGCAGGCTCGCTCGGCAGATGGGCCAGTTTCCGCCAAACGGCGGCCGTTGCTTCGACGCTCATTGACGGCGCGGTGAACCAGAGTGTCACGAACGACTTGCCGCCCGAATAGGGAATGAAAGGGTCTTTCTCGCTGGCGGCGATCAGTGCGGAAAGAGCTGTCTGCGGCATCGCGTACGACGCTCGCTGAGGCATCGCGGCCAACACCGTCGCGAACGCAGCCAGCTGTGGCGCCAGTTCCGCCGCAACGCGGTATGCCATCATGCCGCCCTTGGAAACGCCGATCACGTAGATCCGTTCCGGGTCAACGTCGTCCTCGGCGATGGCACGGTCGATGACCGCGCCGATAAATCCTACGTCGTCGCACTGGGGATTGCTCGCCACGTCGGCAAAGCCGTCGTTCCATGCCCGCTGCCCGCGCCGTTTTACGCCGTCAGGCGCTACGACGACGACTTGCTCGCGTTCGGCAATTTCCAGCCAGACCGAGAGTGGCGAAAAGGGGAAGGCCAGGCCCATGACCTGTTCGGCCGAAGCGCCGCTGCCATGCAGGACTACGACCAGAGGGCGTTTTTCTGCGGTTGGGCAGCTTGGCACCGCTTTCAGATAATGGCGAGGGCCCTCGGGCCGCATCATCTCTACCTTTGCCAGCGGGGCGCATGGTCCATCAGCCAGGTTTTCCCCGACGAAGAAGGAGCGCAAGGCGTCGCTGAGCCCCATCGACTATTTGACCCGCTGCTTTTCGAGCTTGCGCGCCAGCGTGCGGCGGTGCATGCCGAGCCGGCGGGCGGCTTCCGAGATATTGAAGCCGGTTTCCGCCAGCACCTGATGAATGTGTTCCCACTCCAGCGTCTTGATGGAGGTGGAGCGGTTGGTCAGCTCGACCTCGGCCACGCCGGCGACATGCGAGAAGGCGGCTTCGATATCGTCCGTGTTGGACGGCTTTGCCAGGTACTGGCAGGCGCCCAGCTTGACCGCTTCGACAGCGGTAACGATGCTGGCGAAGCCCGTCAGCACCACGATGAGCATGTCTGGCGAGTGGGTGTGAAGCGCTTGCACGCAGGCGAGGCCCGAGGTGTTGCCTTCCAGCTTGAGGTCGACCACGGCATGTGTCGGCGTGTGCTTCTGCAGCAGGGCGTCAACTTCTTCCAGGTTGGATGCCTTCAGCACGGCGTAGCCGCGCCGTTCGAACGAGCGGGAAAGGGTGCGTGCGAACGCGGGGTCGTCTTCCACGATCAGCAACAAGCGCTCTGTAGTCATCCTGCTTCTCCTATTCCAGGGCGATTGCCGACAGCGGCAGGCGCAGCTCGACCAGCGCGCCTTGTTCGAGATTGCGCGCTTCGACGGTACCGCCCAGCGTGCGAATGACATTCACGACCAGGAACAGTCCCAGCCCGCTGCCGGGCCGGCCCTTGCTCGACTGGTAGGGCTTGCCGAATTGCGCCAGCATCGCCGGTGCGAAGCCGGGGCCGCGGTCGCTCACGGCCAGGTTCAGGACTTCGTCATCCGCAGAAGCTTCCAGTTTGACCCAGCGCGGCGAAGCTTCCAGCGCGTTATCGAGCAGATTGAAAATCGTCTGCTTGAGTGCCGATTCAAAGACAACCGGCAGGTCGCTCGGCAAGCGGTCATCGAACTCGAACGCCATCACCGGACGGTTGCTGCGCCATTCGTCCAGCAGCTCGCCGAGGAAGGCGCGCAGCGTGGTTTTGGCAGACGATTCACCACGCAGCTCGCCGGCCGACAACAGGATGCCTGTGACGATGGTCTTGCAGCGCTGGAGCTGGGTTTGCATCTCTTCGATTTCTTCCTGCAGGATTGCATTCCCGGTAAATTCGGGCATGCGCTTCCAGTCGCCCAGCAGGACCGACATGGTTGCCATTGGCGTGCCCAGTTCGTGGGCTGCGCCAGATGCGAGGAGGCCCATGCGCACGATATGGTCTTCCTCCGCAGCGCGCTGGCGCAGATCGGCCAGGTGCGCATCGCGTTCGCGCAGGTTGCCCGTGATGCGCTTGATCAGAATAACCAGCAGGCCGGCGTTCAGCAGGAAGCAGATAATCATGCCCACCACATACAGGTGGGCAAACGCGCTTTCATCCTCCAGCAGCAGGGGCAGGGGCTTGGAGAACAGGGCCAGGCCGCCCAGGCAGGCGCCGGTGATGCCGACGATGGTCCAGGCGGCCCAGGCGTCGAGCAGCACGGCCGACAGGATCACCTGCAGCAGGTAGAGGAAGGCGAAGGGATTGGTGGTGCCGCCGCTGAAATGCAGCTGCGCCGTCAGGCTGGCCACGTCGACCAGCAGCGCCAGGAGCATTTCGTTGTTGGTGACGATCGGGTTTTCGTGCCAGCGCAAATGGCTGCCGATGTTGAAGGCGATCAGGCAGGCCAGCACCGTCAGCATCTGCGGCATCGGCAGGTTGAGGCCGAGGCCAAGGGTAACGCCGGCGATGGTCGTGATCTGGCCCAGTACCGCAATCCAGCGCAGCCGGATCAGGTACAGCATGTTTTTGTGGCCAGTAGTATCGCCGACGCCCGCCGCGAGGGACAAGGACATCATTCCGCCAGGTTCCGCCGTGTTTTCCGAGTGATTTGCCATGTTCGCCCGATGATCATCAACGCTAGAGCATACCAAGTTAATGCGTATACCAGATGATTATCACGGAAAGCGATCACGGTAAGGCCGCCGACGGGCTGCCCGGCCTGTGGGGCAGGGCTGGCGTCGGCATCGATGAAGTAGGGGGCGACCTGAGACAGGCCGCTGGCCGCGGCAATGGCTTGCACGTCGCGCGAATACCAGCGCTGGCCGGCAGGATCGTTCTTGCGCAGCAGGTCGCCGTCGGCCTGACTCATGCGCAGCAGGCCGGTGACGTCGGCAGCAGTCGTGCCGGAGCCGGTGCCGGCCTTGCGGTCGGCGACATAGCCACGGTTGACGAAAACGATGTCGCCGGCAGCGGTTTGCAACGGCGTCATGACCCAGAAGCCGGGGCCGAGCTGGGTCGAGGCTTGCACCAGGGTGCTGCGATCGAGCAGCAGGGTGCCGGAAACTTGCACATGCCGGTATTCGGCATTGTCGGCCGTGAGGGTCGGCCAGTCGGAAGGGGCGGGGGCGGCAACAGGAGCTGCGTGCGCCCGCTGGTTGACGCGGGCGATCAGCTCATGCTTCCACTGCATGCGAAACAGCTGCCAGGTCCCGAGCGCCAGGAATACTGCACAGGCGAGCGAGATCCCGGCGGCCCAGAACAGGCGCGCCCGCGGGGAGGCGGTGCGCGCTTGGCTCAAGGCATGTCGTGCATTTGCTGCACGGAGGAGCTGCCGGCCGGACCCATGGACGGCATCATGTTGTGATTCAGGTGGTACATGACCCAGATCGAGCCGGTCAGCACGATGACGACCAGGACGATGGTGAAGATCAGTGCCAGCAAGCTCCAGCCGCCTTCCGAACGGGAATTCATGTGCAGGAAGTAGATCATGTGAACCACGATCTGCACTGCAGCGAAGCCGAGGATGACGAAGGCGGTGGTGCTCGAGTCCTTGATCACGTGGCCCATGACGAGCCAGAACGGAATGGCGGTCAGGATCACCGACAGGATGAAGCCGATAGCATAGCTTTTCAGGCTGCCGTGGTCATGGCCGTCGCCGTGTGCGCCGTGGCCATGGCCGTGTTCGTGGTGGTCGTGGTGTGCGCTCATGGCAGGACTCCCATCAGGTAGACAAAGGTAAAGACGCCGATCCAGATCACGTCCAGGAAGTGCCAGAACATCGACAGGCACATCAGGCGGCGGGTATTGGCTTCGGTCAGGCCGTGGCGGTTCAGCTGGACCATCAGGGTCACCAGCCAGATCACGCCGAAGGTCACGTGCAGGCCGTGGGTGCCGACCAGCGCGAAGAACGAGGTCAGGAAGGCGCTGCGCTGCGGGCCGGCGCCTTCATGAATCAGGTGCACGAACTCGAACATTTCCAGGCTGAGGAAGCCCAGGCCAAACAGGCCGGTGACGGCCAGCCACACCAGGGTGGTGCCCAGCTTGGCGCGCTGGGACGCCAGCATGGCGAAGCCGTAAGTGATCGACGACAGCAGCAGGAAGCCGGTATTCAGGGCCACCAGCGGCAGGTCGAACAGCTCGGCGCCGGACGGGCCGCCCGCGAAGTTGCGGCCCAGGACTGCGTAAGCGATGAACAGGACGGCGAAGATCAGGCAATCGCTCATCAGGTAAATCCAGAAGCCCAGCAGGGTGCCGTTCTCCGGATGGTGTTCGCGGACGTGGAACGGCATGTCGTCCTGCGCGCCGTGCGCACCTGCCTTGGCAGGATCAAGAACCATTTCAGACATTGGCGGCCTCCAGGATGCGGCTGCGCTCGGCTTCGGTCACAACGACTTCTTCGGCCGGGATGTAGTAATCGCGCTTGTAGTTAAAGGTATGGATGATCGCGGCGCCCACGGTGGCCACCAGGCCGAGCACAGCGAAGACCCACATCTGCCAAACCAGGGCGAAGCCGGTCGCGGCGCTCAGGCCGGCGATGACGAAACCGGCAGCGGTGTTCTTAGGCATGTGGATGGACACGAAGTCGGTCACTGGACGCAGGTAGTTCTTGCGCTTCATGTCGGTCCAGGTGTCGTTGTCGTACACGCGCGGGGTGAATGCGAAGTTGTAGTCCGGAGGAGGGGACGAAGTCGACCACTCCAGGGTACGGCCATCCCATGGGTCGCCGGTCACGTCGCGCAGTGCAACGCGGCGACGGTAGGACACATAGAACTGCACCAGCATCGAACCGATACCGCCGGCGATCAGGACGGCGCCAACGGCAGCCACCTGGAACCAGATCTGCAGCGAAGGATCTTCGAAATGGCTCATGCGGCGGGTCACGCCCATCAGGCCCAGCACGTACAGCGGCATGAAGGCGAGGTAGAAGCCGACCACCCAGCACCAGAACGATACTTTGCCCCAGAACACGTCCAGCTTGTAGCCGAAGGCTTTCGGGAACCAGTAGTTAATCGCAGCGAACACGCCGAACACCACGCCGCCGATGATCACGTTGTGGAAGTGGGCGATCAGGAACAGCGAGTTGTGCAGCACGAAGTCCGCAGGAGGAACGGCCAGCAGCACGCCGGTCATGCCACCGATCACGAAGGTGATCATGAAGGCGATGGTCCACATCATCGGCAGTTCGAAGCGGATGCGGCCGCGGTACATGGTGAACAGCCAGTTGAAGATCTTGGCGCCGGTCGGGATCGAAATGATCATCGTCGTGATGCCAAAGAAGGAGTTCACGCTGGCGCCGGAGCCCATGGTGAAGAAGTGGTGCAGCCATACCAGGTAGGACAGGATGGTGATCACCACGGTCGCGTACACCATCGAGGTGTAGCCGAACAGACGCTTGCCGGAGAAGGTCGACACGATTTCCGAGAATACGCCGAATACCGGCAGCACCAGGATGTACACCTCAGGGTGGCCCCAAATCCAGATCAGGTTCACGTACAGCATCGAATCGCCGCCGAAATCGCTGGTGAAGAAGTGGGTACCGAAGGTGCGGTCCAGCGACAGCATGGCCAGCACGGCGGTCAGCACAGGGAAGGTCACTACGATCAGCACGTTGGTGCACAGCGAGGTCCAGGTGAAGACAGGCATCTTCATCAGCTTCATGCCTGGTGCGCGCATCTTGACGATGGTCGCGATCAGGTTGACCCCTGATAGAAGTGTCCCGACCCCCGCCACCTGCAAGGACCAGATGTAGTAGTCCACGCCAACGTCAGGGCTGGCCAGGATGCCGGACAGCGGCGGGTAAGCCAGCCAGCCGGTTTTCGCGTATTCGCCGACGAACAGCGAGACCATGGTCAGGCCGCCGCCGAATGCGGTCATCCAGAAGGAGAAGTTGTTCAGGAACGGGAAGGCCACGTCGCGCGCGCCGATCTGCAGCGGCACCACGTAGTTCATCAGGCCGGTCACGAAAGGCATCGCCACGAAGAAGATCATGATCACGCCGTGGGCGGTGAAGATCTGGTCGTAGTGGTGCGGAGGCAGGTAGCCCATCTGGTCGCCGAAGGCGATGGCCTGCTGCAGGCGCATCATCAGCGCATCGGCAAAGCCGCGCAGCAGCATGACCAGGCCCAGGATCATGTACATGATGCCGATTTTCTTGTGGTCGATGCTGGTGACCCAGTCGCGCCACAGCGGGCCCCACAGGCGGTATTTGGTCATGGCGCCCATGACGGCCAGGCCGCCCAGCACCACCATGGTGAAGGTGGCGACCAGGATCGGCTCATGGTACGGGATCGCGTCCAAGCTCAGCCGGCCCAGCAGCGGGTGGAGGGTGGTTTGGTTTTCCATATTCAGTTCTTGCGAGGAGTAGATACGAGGGCGACTTCCTGCTTGGCTTCAGCGTAGGTATCGCTTGGCGTGCAGATGCGCGCTTCCATTTCCTTCTTGGCGGTCACGGCGCGGACACGGGCGGCATCGTCAGCCATGGTCTGGCTGGCGCAGGTCGAACCAGGCTCGACGCAGCGGTTGATGATGGCGGTGTACAGCTCGTTTTCAACCGCGCCATAACGGCGCACAGGTTCGCGCTCGCTTGGCTTTTCGAGGGCCAGGTAGTCGGCGCGATTCAGGTTGCCGCCGCCGGCCTTGGTCTTGGCGACCCAGGCGTCGAAGTCGGCAGTGGACACGCCGTGGTACTTGAAGCGCATGTGCGAGAAGCCCGCGCCGCTGTAGTTGGCGGAGAAGCCTTCATAGATGCCCGGCTTGTTCAGCACTGCATTCAGGGTGGTGTCCATGCCCGGCATGGCGTAGATCTGGCCGGCCAGTGCAGGGATGTAGAACGAGTTCATCACGCTCGACGCGGTGATCTTGAAGCGGATCGGGGTGTCGATCGGGGTCACCAGCTCATTGACGGTGGCGATGCCCTGTTCCGGGTAGATGAACAGCCATTTCCAGTCCATGGCCACCACTTGCACCACCAGCGGCTTGTGGTCGGCTGCCAGCGGACGCTTTTCGTCGATGCGGCTCAGTGGACGGTATGGGTCCAGCAGGTGGGTGCTGATCCAGGTCAGCAGGCCGAGCACGATGATGATCATCAGCGGGGCGCCCCAGATTACCAGTTCGAGCTGGGTCGAGTGATCCCAGTCAGGGGTGTACTTGGCATTGGTGTTGCCTTTTCGGTAACGCCAAGCGAACAGCACGGTCAGCGCGATCACCGGTACGATGATCAGCAACATGAGCAGGGTCGAGATGGTCACCAGGTGCGCCTGTTGCGAGGCAACGTCACCGGCGGGGTTCATAACGACAGTATTGCAGCCTGTAAGGCAGACGGCTGCGAGGAGGAGAAGTAATATAGGCATGCGCAAGAAACAATGTCCTAAGTCAAGAATCTTTCTATTTTGAAGGGTCTGGACAAGGCGCGAAATTGGACATATTGTCCTACCAGCAGGTTAGATAACAGTAATAAACACCGGTGATATCTCTCAACCGGTGAGAAACAGGAGACTGAACCATGCAGAGTATGTCCGCACCAGCCCACGGTATTCCGATGCGGCCATCCGATTCGAGCGACCAGCACATTGCACCCGGCGAAATTGCCGTGGGCGTGGTGATTGGCCGGGCTTCCGAATATTTCGACTTTTTTGTTTATGCCATTGCCTCCGTCCTGGTCTTCCCGGCGGTGTTTTTCCCGTTCGCCTCCAAGCTGGACGGGATGCTGTACTCCTTCGTGATTTTCTCGTTTGCATTTTTGGCAAGGCCGCTCGGCACGGCGACCTTCATGGCGATCCAGCTGCGGTTCGGGCGGGAAACCAAGCTGACGGCGGCGCTATTCCTGCTGGGCGCCTCGACGGCCGGCATGGCCTTCCTGCCGACCTATGGGCAAAGCGGCCTGGGCGCGCTGGCCTTGTTGGCCATGCTGCGCTTTGGGCAGGGTATTGCGCTGGGCGGCTCCTGGGACGGCCTGCCTTCGCTGCTGGCCCTGAATGCGCCTCAAGAGAAGCGCGGCTGGTACGCGATGCTGGGTCAGCTCGGCGCGCCGACCGGCTTCATCATCGCAGCGGGCCTGTTCTCCTTCCTGCTGTCGAGCTTGTCTTCGGAAGACTTCCTCGACTGGGGCTGGCGCTATCCGTTTTATGTAGCGTTCGCGATCAATGTGGTGGCCCTGTTTGCGCGGCTGCGCCTGGTGTCGACCAATGAATATGCGCGCCTGCTGGAAGAACGCGAGCTGCAGCCGACCGATATTGGCGAATTGTTCAAATCGCAAGGCCGCAATGTGGTGATCGGCGCGCTGGCAGCGCTGGCCAGCTACGCGCTGTTCCACCTGGTAACGGTATTCCCGCTGTCGTGGATCACGCTGTACTCGGAGCGCTCGGTCAGCGAATTCCTGGTGATCCAGATTGCCGGCGCCGTGATCGCCGCAGCCTGCATCGTCGCCTCGGGCTGGATCGCCGACCGCATCGGCCGCCGCCGCACGCTCGGCTCGCTGGCGGTGCTGATCGGTGTGTTCAGCGGCTTTGTACCGCTGCTGATGCAGGGCGGGGACGCTGGCCAGACCATCTTCATCCTGCTGGGCTTTGCGCTGCTGGGCCTATCCTATGGCCAGGCTGCCGGCGCCGTGACCGCCAATTTCGAGTCCCGCTTCCGCTACAGTGGCGCCGCGCTGACCTCGGACCTCGCCTGGCTGGTAGGCGCGGCATTCGCCCCGCTGGTCGCCCTCGGCCTGTCGGCGCATTTCGGCCTGGCCTACGTGAGCCTGTACCTGCTATCCGGCGCCGCCGGCTCGCTAGCCGCCCTCAGCCTGAACCGCGCCCTCGAAATCAAGGACTAATCAAAAAAGGGGACGTGACACATTTCGCTTGAAAAAAAGGGGACGTAACACATTATTCGTTCCCTTTTTTCGGGCGGCCGCGCAGTCCAGGTGGAAGTCGATGTAATAGCGGCGTTGCCAGATCGGTAAAGTTGCTTGGGTCGCCCAATACGCGGTTGGCGTTGGTTGCGCATCTTATCGACTGTACAACGCTCTCTTTGTTGGATTCCGCAACCAGTTGACGGTACGCTACGGAGCGCTCCAGTTCGTTCGAACCCAGCAATAAGTAATGAGCGTGCGGGGCAATGCACGAATTCTCGCCGCCCTCCGCATTCGCGCGATAGCTCGACCAGCGATAATCGCGCGGGTGGCCGACAATACCGGCACGAACTGGATTGAGCTCAATGTATCCCATGCATGTAAGGAAATACTCCCCATCAAGAATAAGGCATGACCTGAAGCGCCCTTCCCAGAGCGTCCCAGTGCGTTGGTAGCTCTTGTTCATATACGCCACGAAGCGCTGGTTGAGGCTCTTCATGAGGTGGGCCAGGCTGTCGCGCTCATGCGGCGTTGCTGCAATGTGGACATGATTGTTCATCAGAACATAGCAATGGATGTCGCAGCCATATTTTGCGGCAAAGTATTCGAGCCAGTGCAGGTAATATTCGAAGTCGCGTTCCTCGAAAAAGCAGGCGCGTCGATTGTGACCACGCTGGATCAGGTGGACCGGGACGTTCGGAACAACGATGCGGGCGTGGCGTGGCATCCCACCAGTATGTCCGCCGGCACCGGGCCTGTTTTGAGGCAAAGCAAAGGCAGGCGTAGGCCATAAAAAGGGGTACGTCCCCTTTTTCAATAGAAAAGGAGTACGTCCCCTTTTTTTTCAGCGGAAGAAGCCGCGCTCTTCTTTTTCGAGGTCGGGGCCGCTCATGGTTTCACGCACCACGCCCTGGCGGTCCATCATGATGTGCATCATCGAATCCCATACGCCGGATTCCTTGTAGCGGTAGCTCCAGACATTCAGGTCGCGCAACTGCAGGTAGGTGCGGTCGTCGGGCGGGCCGTACAGGCGTAACAGGTCGGCCTGGGTGGTTACGCCGAGCTGGATCGGCTTGAAGCTGTCGTTGCCGCGCTGCCAGGAGGGCGGGCCGGCGGCGCAAGCACTGAGCAATAGTGATAAGAATGCAACGCGAAGGAATGTTTTCATGGCTGGTCGTGTGCGGCGGTAGCTTTCGCCCCCTAATCCGGTTATACTCCCGTGTCTGGCCATCCGGCCGGATTTTTATATTAAACGTAATTCACGATGTGCAGGGTTCCCAAGACTCCGTGCATCGCATGTGAAAGGTAAGAAAATGACCGTTGAAAACATCAACAAGTCGGCCATCATCGCCGACAACGCTCGTGGCCAAAACGACACCGGCTCCCCAGAAGTGCAAGTTGCTCTGCTGACCGCTCGCATCAACGAACTGAACACCCACTTCAAAGAGCACACCAAAGATCACCACTCCCGTCGTGGCCTGATCAAGATGGTTAACCGTCGTAAGTCCCTGCTGTCCTACCTGAAGAATAAAGACGCTAACCGTTACCGCGACCTGATCGCTAAACTCGGCCTGCGTAAGTAATTCTTGCGTTACCAGGTTTAAACGGGAAATGCCTGCGCCAGTTCGCTGCCGCAGGCATTTTGACTTTTTAAACCCTTAGTTTTATTGCAGTAAAGCAGTATGGCGGCCTCCGGGCCGTCCGTGGTGAGGTGCTACGACAGCTCCTGAAAATCTGTCGGCTAAAGAGAAAGAGGGATAAACCCATGTTTAACAAAGTAACGAAGACCTTCCAGTACGGCCAACACACCGTGACGCTGGAAACCGGCGAAATCGCTCGCCAGGCATCCGGCGCGGTAGTGGTATCGATGGATGACACCGTCGTACTGGCAACCGTGGTGGCGCGTAAAGACGCAAAACCAGGCCAGGACTTCTTCCCACTGACCGTCGACTACCTCGAAAAGACCTACGCAGCGGGCAAGATCCCTGGTGGCTTCTTCAAGCGCGAAGGCCGTCCTTCTGAAAAAGAAACCCTGACTTCCCGCCTGATCGACCGTCCAATCCGTCCTCTGTTCCCAGAGGGCTACATGAACGAAGTCCAGGTGATCGTGCACGTGCTGTCCGTGAATCCTGAGATCGATCCGGACATCGCTTCCATGATCGGTGCATCCGCCGCCCTGTGCGTGGCAGGCGTGCCATTCAACGGCCCGATCGGCGCAGCGCGCGTCGGCTACAAGAACGGCCAGTACATCCTGAACCCAACCGCCTCCCAGCTGAAAGACTCGCAGATGGACCTGGTGGTTGCCGGTACCGAATCCGCCGTGCTGATGGTGGAATCCGAAGCGCAGCAACTGTCCGAAGAAGTGATGCTGGGCGCCGTGGTCTATGGCCACGAGCAGATGAAGGTCGTGATCGACGCGATCCACGAACTGGTGCGCGACGGCGGCAAGCCTGAGCACGAGTGGACTGCTCCTGCCAAGAACGAAGCCCTGATCGCCAAGGTTGCTCAATTCGCTGAAGCGAAGATCAACGCCGCTTACCAGACCAAGGACAAGCAAGCCCGTACCGAAAAGCTGCGCGCCATGTCCGCTGAAGTGGTGGCCGACCTGGCTGCCGACGCAGCCGCCAACGGCGTGGACGCTCCTGACTCGGTCGAAGTCGGCAACATCCTGTTCGAAATGGAAGCGAAGGTTGTTCGTTCCCAGATCCTGCAAGGCGAGCCACGTATCGACGGCCGCGACACCAAGACCGTGCGTCCGATCTCGATCCGCACCTCCGTGCTGCCACGCACCCACGGTTCCGCCCTGTTCACTCGCGGCGAAACCCAGGCTCTGGTCGTAGCGACCCTGGGCACCGCCCGCGATTCGCAGAAGATCGACGCGCTGATGGGCGAGTACACCGACGACTTCATGCTGCACTACAACATGCCTCCGTTCGCCACCGGCGAGACCGGCCGTGTTGGCACGCCTAAGCGCCGCGAAATTGGCCACGGCCGCCTGGCCAAGCGTGCACTGGTTGCCGCACTGCCTTCGCAGGAAGAGTTCTCCTACTCCGTGCGCCTGGTTTCGGAAATCACCGAATCCAACGGTTCTTCGTCGATGGCTTCCGTCTGCGGCGGCTGCCTGGCATTGATGGACGCCGGCGTGCCGATGAAAGCACACGTGGCTGGTATCGCCATGGGCCTGATCAAGGAAGGCGGCCGCTTCGCCGTTCTGTCCGACATCCTGGGCGACGAAGACCACCTGGGCGACATGGACTTCAAGGTTGCTGGTACCGCCAACGGCATTACCGCGCTGCAGATGGACATCAAGATCCAGGGCATCACCAAGGAAATCATGCAGGTTGCACTGGCACAGGCTAAAGAAGGCCGCCAGCACATCCTGGGCGAAATGCAGAAGGCTATGCCGACTGTGAAGACCGAGCTGTCCGACTTCGCTCCACGCCTGATCACCATCAAGATCAACCCAGAGAAGATCCGTGACGTGATCGGCAAGGGCGGCGCCGTGATCCGCGCGCTGACCGAAGAAACCGGCACCCAGATCGACATCAGCGACGACGGCATCGTCACCATCGCTTCCGTCGACGCAGCTGCCGGCCAGGAAGCCAAGCGCCGTATCGAAGAACTGACCGCTTCCGTGGAAGTGGGCAAGTGCTACGACGGTACCGTGCTGAAGCTGCTGGACTTCGGCGCCATCGTCCAGGTGATGCCTGGCAAGGACGGCCTGCTGCACATTTCGCAGATCGCCAACGAGCGTGTGAACGCCGTTGCCGACTACCTGAAAGAAGGCCAGCAAGTTCGCGTGAAGGTCCTGGAGACCGACGAGCGCGGCCGCCTGAAACTGTCGATGAAAGCCGCTGCTGAAGAAGCTGCTGCCGCTGCACAGTAATCAGCGAAGCTGAAACGAAAAGCCGCCGGTGCGAAAGCCCGGCGGCTTTTTTATAGCGTTGTATTTTGATAGTTTGTGAAGATTCGAGAGATTCAATCGCCCCAAATGACGGCATGATGCTGGACGTTGTTAAAACTACTGAGGGGAAAGAGAATGATCGTCTGGGGATCGAAGGGTGAAGTCGCGGTACTGGAAGCCGAAGAGCATAAGCATTGCCCGGTTTGTGAAAAAGAGCGGAAGTTCCTGGTCCAGTTGCATTACAAGGTCAGCCACATCTGGTACATCTTCAAGTGGATCTCCGCCAAGCAGTACGTCAAGGTGTGCGAAGTCTGCCAGCGTGGCGAAAAGCTGGCCACCAAGGCGGTCGAGGAGCGGCTCGGAAAGCCGCCTATCCCGTTCATGTCCCGCTGGGGCTGGGCGTTCCTGCTTGCGCTGGTCGTAGGCATTGGCGTCTTTGGCTCAATCGAGAGTTCACAGCGGAGCAGCCGGGTGCAGACGCTGGTGGCGAGTCCAATGAAAAACGACATCTACGTCGCCGATCTCGCCAGCCTGTTGAAGTCCCCCGAGTCCTCGGTCATGTATGGGGTGCTGCGGGTCCGGAACGTCAGTGGGAACGACATTGAATTCGATGCGCCTCGCGTTACATACAGTAAGTTGAAGGGAGCGACGAGGGACTTGAGCGGCGGTAAAGTGTCGTCCCCGGACTATTTTGATGGGACGATTGTCTTCACCAAAGAAGAAATCGAGCGCCTTCAGAAGGCCGGGCATATTCACTCGATCGACCGCAACTGATATTGTCCCGCGAAGATTCAAGGCTGATTGTTGCGGCGAAGAGGGCGGCCGGCACAGCTAACGTGCTGCCGTTCTCTGTATATTCGTCGTTCTGTGAGCAGAAGATCGTCAACGTTCCGATCTTCAAGCCGATGCTGATCTGCGTGCTCGAAGGCAGCAAGAAGCTTGGCAGTAAAGGCGAAATCGAATGCCCGCCGGGTTCCTTCGTCGTGCTGTCGAACCATCCCAGCATCAATATGCGCAATATTCCTGGTGAAGGGGAATACCTGGCGCTGATCGTCGAATTCGAGCACGAAGACTTCAACTGCCTGCCTCCCCGGCAAGGCCGGACGGAACCCAGCGTCCAGGGCCCGATATGCGATGTGTTCCGCAAGACCCTGGAGCAGTTTGTGGAATGGTCCGGCTTCGCGCCGCCAGCGATGTGGGCTGCGCGCAGGCAGGAAATCCTCCAGTTGATTTATCACCTGGGCCATGAGCAGATCACTGCGGTCGCTGAGCCTCCAAGCCTGAGCCACAAGCTGCATGGCCTGGTCAGCGCGGATTTCGCGCATGACATGAACGCGGATGTGCTGGCCGCAAGGCTTGCGCTCAGTGAATCAACGCTGCGCCGGAAGTTGGCGGCGGAGGGCACGACGCTGCAGGCCATCAAAGACAGGGCCAGGCTGGCTCATGGCCTGCACCTGGTTCAATCGACGTTCGAGCCCATCGGCCGTGTGGCGGAACGGTGCGGCTACCAGTCCCAATCGCGCTTCACCGACAAGTTCAAGCAGTTCTTCGGCGTGACGCCCACCGAGCTTCGCAAAACACGGATGCGCGATTAAGGCGAAAGATTGGCTGGATCGGGGCTAAACGAGTCCTGGCTTGACGCCTACCATATGCGTTCCAAACTACAGGAGCACATATGCGACACCTCATTCTTGCAGCACTGCTGGCCTCTAATTCCGCGCTGGCAGTTTCGCTCACGCTGTCCAGCACCGACATCGCCAACGGTAAATTCATGGCCAAGGCCCAGGAATTCCAAGGGTTCGGCTGTAGCGGCGGCAACCAGTCGCCGCAACTGTCCTGGTCCGGAGCCCCAGCCGGCACAGCGGCATTTGCGATCATGGTCCACGATCCCGATGCGCCGACCGGTAGCGGGTGGTGGCACTGGCAGCTTGTGAATATCCCGAAAGACGTGACGTCAATTGCGGCGGGTGCGATGGCGCCGGCCGGCAGCCAGCAGATGAACAACGACTACGGCGCCAAAGGTTTTGGCGGCGCGTGCCCGCCACCGAAGCACGGCGTTCACCGCTATCAATTCACCGTGCACGCGCTTTCGCAAAAACTGGAGCTTCCTGAAAATGCATCCGGCGCATTGACGGGCTATATGGTGAAGGCCCACTCGCTAGCCTCCAGCACAATTGAAGCGCTGTACCAGCGCGACTAAATCCCGCGCACCGCCTGGCGCATAATGGTTGCCTGATCGAGCGAGCATGGGAGGATGTCATGAAGGCAGAGGATTTGCGAGCGATCCAGTCGCCGCTGAAGGAGCGTTACAGGGACCACCCGGAAGCGGCAATGATCACCCTCCACGCAGAAGGCCGTGCAGGCGAGGGCGTCAGCTGCAAGATCGAGTCGGGGAAAGGACTGGTGGAGGCTGGCCTGCATCCGGCCACCGGAGGAACCGGACTGCAAGCCTGCTCCGGCGACATGCTGCTGGAAGCCCTGGTGGCCTGTGCCGGAGTCACGCTCAATGCGGTCGCCACATCGCTTGGCATTGTTTTGCGCGAGGCGGTGCTGAAGGCAGAAGGCGACCTGGATTTCCGCGGAACGCTGGGCGTATCAAAAGAGGTGCCCGTCGGATTCCAGGAAATCCGCCTGCAGTTCGAACTCGATACCGATGCCACCGACGAGCAACTGGCGACCCTGCTGCGCCTGACCGAACGCTATTGCGTTGTCTACCAAACGCTTGCGAAATCGCCTTCCATTTCGACCGCAGTCGCGCGGAGATCGGCCACGACATAGAAGTTGTCAAAAAATATTGCAAAGTTTCAATCGTGCTCAAGGTGGCACTGCTATAATTCCGCACGGAAACTTGCTTTATTAATAATCACGAGCCGACTGATGAAGAAGAATACTGTACTCCTGGGACTTTTGCTGGCCGCAGCCGGCTTTGCGCAAACTGCCAATGCAGCAGGCAAAGTGCCGCTGGTTCAGCGCAGCGCTGTCGCGCAATGCGCCGACCGCAAAATTGAACTGAAAGGCGCGTGCTTCAAGCAGGAAGGCATTCCAGGGCTGTCCTGCACCAAGCAGCGCCTTAGCATCAGCGACGCCAGCACCGGCCGTGAATTGGGGAGCCAGACTTTCCAGCCCGCGCCGCTACAGAAAGGCGATGTCTATCCACTGATTTCGGAGCGCCTGAGTGAGGTAAGCTGCAAGGAGACTGCTGCCAAGGAGAAGTTCATCGTGATCATGATGAGCAATGGCGGCAATTGCGACCAATGCGAATGGCAGCAACTGTACACCTGGGACGGCAAAATGCTTGGATCGAGCAACGATGCCAAAAAAGACCCGGCAATCAATGCTGCGTTGAAGGGCACGGAAAACAAAAAGGCCAAGTCGCTCGGCGCGGGCGACCTGTACATCTACTCCGAGGTGGACTAAGTCGTGGGTTCACCTGAATTCCTGTTCAAGGCGGGGCTGGCGGTATTGCTTGGCTGTTGCGCCTCGCCAGCATTCGCCGGTGAGGCTTATGCCCCGTTCGGCCTGCGCTGCGTGGCAGGGGGCAAAGCGACCGACGCGGACATGAGCAAAGTCACGGATAGCCTGAGTTCTCGTTATGAGAAGGTATGGGGCAAGAATTGGGAAGGCAAACTGCCGCCTCTGCAACGCATTGATGCAAAGGTCATGGAAGAAATCGCCGCCATTTCCGGCTGCGCAGCGATTATGGACGCTCCTGCCTGCGCGAATTTCTTTAGTCCCGAAATTGGCGGCGACCTGTATATGTTCGCGGAGATCGGCAGCAAGGCCCCGTTGCGCAAGCAATTTGACGAGGCAGTCGCAGCGCTTCCGCCGTCGGCAGGGAAGACTGCGGTTCAGCGCTGCATGAAGCTCGTCGCGAAGAAATAAGGTGTGACGTCTTGAGTGTGAGGGAGTCTTGGCTTCAATGAAAATAAGGATGGCTGACGCAGGCGACATTCCCATACTTGCCATGCTGGTGAGCGAAGCAAACAAGGATGTTGCGGTCAAGTTCGGCCTCAATGCGCAGAACTGTCCGAAGCATCCTTCATTCTGCACCGAAGCGTGGATTGAGGGTGATTTGAGCCGAGGCGAGCGCTATTTCATCCTTGACGACAGTGCGGCTGCCATTGGTTGCGTTGCCTATGAACGCCCTGGACCCGGCCGGGCATATCTGAACCGACTGTCCGTGCTGCCTGAGTATCGGAACCGCGGCGCCGGAGCACTGCTGGTCCAGCATATCGTCCAGCTGGCGGCGGCGGACTCGGTGCAAAGCATCAGTATTGGCGTGATTGGCGAACATGCGGAATTGAAGCGCTGGTATGAGGGGCTAGGATTCAACATTGGTGAAATCAAACGGTTTCCGCACTTGCCTTTTTCTGTGCAATACATGACCCGCCAAGTCCTTGGCGTTCCCGTCGACGTTCCAACGAAATAAGCGCGGCTTCGGTTCTATTCCAGAGTTACAGACGCTCCGGAACGAAGGGTGTTGTGGACTTCTGCCACGGCATCGGTCTGGCGTAAAAGGTTTGCGATCACGTCGTCCGGAGCAGAGGAGGTGATTCGTGCCTTGTAGCGGATGTTTGTCGCAGCCAGCCCGGGGCCGGGGAATTCTGCGCTAGCCTCAACGAAAACTGCATCGACAGGAATGTGAAGCCGTTCGGCCTCGCGGTATACATCGTTGCAATAACATGTCGCCAGAGCCAGCATCAGGAACTCGCCGCCATTGACAGCTGAACCTTTGCCGCCTCCCTTCTCGGGAATAGACAAGGGCCGTGCTGCGTCGTTTGTGGCGACGTGTACTTCATGCAAACCAGGGACGTTGCGAACCGTGGCAGTAATCTTCATGGGTCGCTCCGGCAGGACGATATACCCATTTTACTAGCGAAAAGGCGTGCGGGAGGCGCACAAGCCTGCTTGCAAGAGTTAGCGATCGAGAGGGCTGATTACTCCGCGCCCGCCCCGATTAAGGACGTGCGTGTAGATCATCGTGGTGCGTACATCCTTATGCCCAAGCAGTTCCTGGACTGTACGAATGTCGTATCCAGACTTTAACAGGTCGGTGGCAAAGCTATGTCGCAGGGTATGCGGCGTAACTCTTTTGGAAATGCCAGCGTCTCGTGCGGCTTGCTTTACTGCCCGTTGAATCATTTGCTCCTCCACATGGTGGCGCCGAACTTCACCTGAGCGCGGATCGGTGGAAAAACGGCTGGCTGGAAATACGTACTGCCATTTCCATTCGGCTGGCGCGTTTGGATATTTGTGATCCAACGCAAACGGAAGAAATACATTGCCATGCCCTTGCTCCAGGTCGCGCTAATGCTGGAGCTTAACAAGTTCCAGGTGGGATTTGAGGGGATCGGTCAGCATGTCAGGGAGCATGGTGACCCGATCTTTCGCCCCTTTGCCATTGCGAACCATGATTTGACGTGCACCGAAATCCACGTCGAGAACTCGCAATCGACAGGCTTCAAGCACGCGTAGGCCACTGCCATACAAAATAGAGGCGACAAGCCAGGGCACGCCTTCCATTCGTGAGAGTAACGATCTCACTTCATCGACGGTGAGCACACTTGGCATTCGCTGAGGCTGTTTGGCCGCTATCAGATCCTTCAGCCAATCGACATCCATTTTCAGAACCCGCTGATACAAGAAGAGCAGGGCGGTTTTCGCTTGAGACTGCGTGGACGCCGAAACCCGCCCTTCAACTGCAAGGTGAGTTAGGAATGACTCTATTTCTTCCTTTCCCATTTCTTGCGGATGGCGCTTGTGATGAAAGAGGATAAACCTGCGAGCCCAGTCAACGTACGCCTGTTCGGTGCGAATGCTGTAATGCATGGTTCGAATCACCGCACGCAACTGGTCAAGCAATTTTGGTTGGCTAGGCGACATGATGGTTTTCTCCGGCCGTTGGGAGTTTTTATCATCGCATTGCATCGAATGTCGGGTTTGGACATTCCTCAATATGTGATTAGGCCGCGTGTTAAAATTTGCAAAAACGTCAATTTGACGTCCACTTTACGTTGGGAGAGATTTGGTGACTAGGTTCCGGCGCATCACGTGGTGGTGCGTAGCGATATTGCTTCTGTTGCCCTTTACCCTCTTTGTCCTTTTCACGGTCGACGAGGCTAAGGCGCGAGATGGCTTTCGCCAAGAGCTCGCCGATGTCGACGTAAGTGATGGCATTAGTAGTGTTGAAGCTAATGAAATTGCCGGAGCATATTTTGGCGGTTACATTAGCGCGTGTGGAGGGCCTAGCGAAGGCAAACTAATCAATGGTGAATGGGTGATACCCATTTCAATTGGCTACGGTGGGCGCGCCGCAGAATCGCCTATTCGTATAAATGCAAAGACTGGTGGCACAAGGTATGAAGGTGGTCCAACTTTTTCAAGTTTCGAGACCTTTAGGTTCAACTTGCTATGGGGTATACCATTGCGAAAGCTCTCCTATTTTCTCAGCCAAGCATGGGCCTCTTAATGACGCCATATCCCAACATTCAGTTCCAGCGGACGCCTGACGGCGCCGCTGAACAATCGCGTTGGGCCTGATAGCATGCCGCACATTTCAATCTATCTGGATTCGACGTCAGCTTCGGCTTCGGTCATCTCGGTACTACGCACGATGACGGGCCGCGCGATCTCTGATCTGACAAAAGCAATCCCTGAAGGCCGGCCGCTTTTTGACGGAGAACTGTTTGCGCGGCCTCGCGAAGATACACTCCATACCGTCCTTTCGTTGCTGGAGCAACTTGAGCGGCTAGGGGTCTGCCCAATCATCAAGGAGAGTGGCTACGAAATTTCCAAGGCAATCCTTAGAAACATTGCCGAGGCATCTGAGGAAAGCATGGCTAGACTTAGAAAGCTAGACGATCTAGGCCATGCATAACATCGCCCAACCCTTCATTCAACACGGACGCGCTGAGGCGCGCCGGTTAATTCACGCACTATAAGGGCTTCCCAATTTTTCAAGGCGAAGTAGCTCCTCGATCAGGTCGTTGTCGCTGCTGAAACGGTTCGGCCTGCGAAACTATAAACGGTCTTGTTGGGCACTTTTAACGAGCCCGGACCCT
>Ga0207425_1000304_pt1 | contig 35899 bp, 29 predicted proteins | sample AraplaF_Col_mTSA_FD_184255 | JGI IMG/M metagenome (GOLD analysis project Ga0207425, IMG submission 184255) | Arabidopsis root microbial communities from the University of North Carolina, USA - plate scrape MF_Col_mTSA (SPAdes) (version 3) | ecosystem: Host-associated > Plants > Roots >...
GCCGAAAAGCCTTCCGCATGCAGTTCATCCAGCAATTCCTTGCAATGCACCTTGGTGTTGCAGAAGATGATGGCGGATGCCGGCTGGTAGTGCTTGAGCAGTTTGCCGACGGACTTGTCGCGGTCGTTGAAGCCGATTTCGTAGAATCGCTGCTCGATCTGGCCGCCGCTGTGCTGCGCTTCCACAGTCACTTCGACCGGATCGTAAAGGAAGGCTTCCGTCGCCTGGCGGATGTCGTCCGGGTAGGTCGCCGAGAACAGCAAGGTCTGGCGGCGCTTCGGGCAGGCGCGCACGATGCCGGCGATTTCGTCGTAGAAGCCCATGTCGGTCATGCGGTCGGCTTCATCCAGCACCAGCATCCGCACATTGGACAGGTCGAGCGATTCGCGCGACAGGTGGTCGCGCACGCGACCCGGGGTGCCGACCACGATGTGGGCGCCGAATTCCAGCGATGCGATTTGCGGACGCATCGGGGTGCCGCCGGTCAGTACCACCACCTTCACGTTCGGCACGCAGCGCGCCAGGCGGCGCAGTTCATTGGCTACCTGGTCGGCCAGTTCGCGGGTGGGGCAGAGCACCAGTCCCTGCACGGCAAACCAGGCGGTGTTCAGGTTGCACAGCATGCCGATGCCGAAAGCTGCGGTTTTGCCGCTGCCGGTCTTGGCTTGTGCAATGAGGTCGCGCCCCTCCATGATGGATGGAAGGCTTTGCGCCTGGATCTCGGTCATTTCGCGGTAGCCCAGCGAGTCCAGGTTGGCAAGGAGTTTTTCGGACAGTGGCAGGGTAGCGAAAGAGGTCATTTTTTAGTCCCGCCGCCAGATGGGCAGGCCGGTGAGGTCCAGGTTGGGATCATTCTGCCAGATTGGCAGGCCGCTGGCGTCGGTTGGTCCGAGTTCGCCAAGCAGGTCGAGTTGTTCCTGTTTGCGCGGAGAGCGGCGCACACGCGGCGGCGGCGGAAGCTTGGCTTCCGGCGTCATCGGCTCTGCAGGCTCGAAGCCCGGCAGGTCGATTGTCGCGTTGTCTTTTTTATCTCTCATTATCCGTCGCAGAAAACAAAAGCCCGGCTGAATCAGTCGGGCTTCCTTTTAGAACCGGCGGATTGTAACACGGACAACCATGTCAACGGAAGGCGAGGGCTCCCGTCAGGTCGCCCGGCGGCAGTGCTCCGCGCTCGGCAAAGGCCTTGTTGCGCTCGGCCAGGCCTTCCAGCAAAGGCAGGCCATGCAGGCGGGTGATGAAGCGCAGGATCGAGGTGGTGTCGTAGAAGCTGTGGTCCACCGTGGACTTCTTGGCGAACGGCGACACGATGATGGCCGGGATGCGCGAGCCGGGGCCCCAGCGGTCGCCCTTCGGCGGCGCGACGTGGTCCCACCAGCCGCCGTTTTCGTCGAATGTCACCACCACCACCATGTTTTCCCACTGCGGCGATTTCTTCAGGTGCTCCAGCACGTTGACGATATGCTGGTCGCCGGACTCGATATCTGAATAACCGGCATGCAGGTTCAGGTTGCCCTGCGGCTTGTAGAAGCTCACTGCCGGCAGCTTGCCTGCCACCACATCTGCCAGGAACTTGTTCGAGATCGGGCTGTCGCCCAGGCCGCCGTCGCGGATATGGGCGGCGCGTTCGGCGGTGCCGGGCGCGAAGCTCTTGAAGTAGTTGAACGGCTGGTGGTGGTACTGGAAGTTCGGTTTGCTGCCGCCGCCCTTGTGGTCCAACGCTGCCTGGAACGCACCGCCGTACCACGTCCAGCTCACGCCTTTGCGCGAGAGCAGGTCGCCAATGGTGTCGTAGGTTTGCGGCGGCAGGTAGGCTGGATCTTCCGGATTGGCGTGCAGCGGGTCTCCACCTGGCGCCGGCCGTACGAAGCTTGGCTGGTAGGGCGGGGCCATGGTGTTGACCGCGAATCCGTCGGGCGTGATGGCGCCATCGTTCGCGTAGTGCGGCCGGCCTTCCAGCGCCGATTTCGGGCTCTTTGGATCAAGGGCCAGCGTATGGCCGGTCGGGCCATCGGACAGGACGGCAATCTTGCGCTTTGCCGGGCTGCTGGCTGCGTTCGGATAGACCGGGCAGCGGCCGGAGACCAGGAACTGGTGGTTCAGGTAGGAGCCGCCGAAAGCCGCCATGAAGAAGTTGTCGCACAGCGTGTATTGGCGCGCCACTTGCCACAGGCCGAGATTCTTTTCCGTCTCGCCGTAATAGCCCATGACCATCCCGCCGGTATTGCCCCAGGCGACAAAGCCGTCGTTCTTGCCGCCGTTGATCTGCATCTGGTTCTGGTAGAACAGGTGCCACAGGTCGCGCGTGATGACCGATTCCGGCAGCGGCTTGCCTTCGGCGTCGACCAGCTTGAACGGCGCGTTCGGCAGGCCGGTCAGCTGGTCCTCTTTGAGTTCGTAACGCTTGCCGGCGATATCCTGCGGTACCGGCACCAGGCCGCCCCAGACTTTCGGCAGTGTCGGCAGGATGCTGCCATCATAGTCGCGCTGCTGGTAGTCGGCTGGCTTCAGCGCCGACATTGGCGAAGCAAGGCCGGGGAAATCGGCGAACAGGTTGTTGAAACTGCGGTTCTCCAGGTAGATCACCACCACGTTCTTGACGTTGGCCTGCAGTTTGTCGTCCAGCGATATGGCCTTGGCTGGCTGGGCCGGTTTCGACGCGGGGGCGGCGGTTACGCCTGGCAGGCTGGCTGCAAGGCCGGCGGCGCCGGCTGCCTGGAAAATGCGGCGGCGCGTCGGGCTCGCCGGCAGGTCTTTCGAGATGTCTTTTTCGTTCACGCGTTACTCCTTGCGGTTCTTGTCGCGTGCAATTGTGACAGTTCGATTACAAAAAGGCGAGGGTGCCGCGCTGGTAGGTTTCGCGAACTTCGGCGATGGGCTGGTGGGAGGCGGAGTACAGCACCGCCGCATGCTCGAACAGTGCGGTTGGCGAATGCAGCATGGTGCTGGAGAAGGTGCGGCGATAAGGCGCCAATGGCCGCACCACTTTGCCGAACGGGGTGTCGGTTTCGTCCAGCAGGCGATTCATCTCCGGCGTCAGGCGGCTGGGAACGTACCAGTTATCCGCTTCGGAAAACAGATGTGCGCCACAGTAAAGTTGTACGCGGCGATATTTGATGTCGGCGCTCGTCACGCCCAGCCGGGCAAGGGTTTCTGCGCCCGCTGGTTTATCCGTGCCGCGCACCAGGCGGGCCACGATTTTCGGGTCGGCCGCCATGGCATGGTCGGCACACCATTTTTCCAGGGTCAGGGTGGCGCTGTCGGCGGCCAGTATATCGGCGCTGAGCTTTTGGGCGAGCACGTCGGCCTGCTCGCCAGGACTGGCGCAGGCTGCCAGGAACAGGACTGGGATCCAGCGTAAGCACGATGAAATCTGCATTGGCGCACCCGGAAATGAAAAAAGCCGTTGCAAAGGCAACGGCTTTTTGAATCTGGTTGCGGGGACAGGATTTGAACCTGTGACCTTCGGGTTATGAGCCCGACGAGCTGCCAGACTGCTCCACCCCGCGTCTGAGGCAAGCATTATAGCCCACACATTTCGGTTCCGCAAGGTCGATTTATGCGATTCCCAGGCGCCAGAGGGAAGTAATTTCTGCCGAGCGGGCGGCATGGAGCGGGTCACTGGCGTCGCTGGCTTTCGGATGGACTGGACGTGCGTCGAGGCGACCCAGTACTTTCAGGGCGGCAGCGGCGATCCATTCTTCCAGTTCCGCGCGCGAACGCAGGCCGAGGTGCTCGGCCAGGTCGGACAGGATCAGCCAGCCTTCGCCGTTTGGCGCCAGGTGGGCCTTCAGGCCGGACAGGAAGCCGCGCAGCATGCGGCTGTCGGGATCGTAGACGGCATGCTCCACCGAGGAGTTAGGGCGGGCTGGCACCCAGGGCGGATTACAGACCACCAGCGGCGCCTGGCCAGGCGGGAACAGGTCCGCCTCCAGCAATTCGACCTGGTCGTCCAGCATCAGGCGGGAAAGATTGTCTCGGGCGCAACTGAGGGCACGCTTGTCCATATCAGTGGCGACCACGCGTTTCACACCGCGCTTGGCCAGCACAGCGGACAGCACGCCGGTACCCGCGCCGATATCGAAAGCCAGCTCCGAAGCGCCTTTCGGCAGCGGGGCATCGGCCACAAGCTGTACATACTCCCCGCGCACAGGCGAAAATACGCCGTAATGCGGATGGATACGTTCGCCCAGCGCAGCCACCGGCACGCCAGCCTTGCGCCACTCGTGGGCCCCGATCAGGCCTTGCAGCTCGCGCAGGGAAATCACGAAAGCATCTTCGCCACGGCCATAAGCCTCGTTGCAGGCCAGCGCCACGTCAGGCGCGCGGCGCAAGGGAATGCGGTAGCCGGGTTCGAAAGGAATCAGCAGCATGGCCAGCGTACGGGCGCGCTGCGACTGGGCCTGGCGGTGCAGGTGGAAAGCTTCAGTGGCGTCGGCCGGCGTTTTGGCGGCAGCCACCTTGCGGCCCTTGCCGCCTTTGGCCTTCTTATGGTCGGCGCGGCGGGCCAGCGCCTGCAGCAGTTGGCGCGCGTTCTGGAAATCGCCGCGCCACAACAGGGCGGTGCCTTCGCAGGCGAGGCGATAGGCGACGTCGGCGTTCATGGTGTCGTCGGCGACCTGCACGCGCTTGGGCGGTGGATTGCCTGATTCGGAATGCCAGCGCGCGGAGCGCGGCTCGCCTTGTTCTGTCCAGTGGATTTCTTGCATAGTTGCTTTTCTAAAGAAATTCGGGGTCAGGTCTGGCAATCGGACAAAATGTCCGATTGCCAGACCTGACCCCGAATTTCAATTCAGGAGGCTGCCATTATACGCGGGCTCAGGCGGCTGGCGGTTCCTCAGGGGCCGGGGCGATGGCTGGCGCCGGCGGGTCGATTGGCACGGCGGTGGATTGCGGTGGATCGATCGGCGCGGCTGCCGCTGCTGGTGGATCGATATCGGTTGCAGGCGGATCGATGTCAGTTGCCGGTGGATCGATGTCGTCGCTCGGCGGGTCGATTTCGCCGTTACGCGCAGCTTGGCGGGCGGCGTTGGCGGCATGCGCCAGTTCCGCAGCCTGGCCTGGTTCCGATTGCAGGCGGCCATAAGCCTTGGCCTTTTCGCTGGCGTTCGCCGGCAGGTAGGTGTCCAGCGACGATTCCGAATCGACCAGCTTGAGCAGGCGCATGGTCAGGTTGCCGGCGTCGCTTTCCTGGCCCTGTTCGTTCTGCTGCTTGAGGGTGGCGCTGATATTGCGGTCCATAAGGCGGAACAGGTCTGCCAGGCTGCCTGGGAAATCGATGTCCGGGAATTCCACTTCCGGCAGCGGCATGGCCGGGTTCTGGTCGGCTTGCTCCTTGCGGCGCGTTGGCACGCTGGAGGCGGCGCCGGCGGTCATCCTGGCTTCGTACTGGATTTCCACCTCAAAGCTCAGCTTGCGGCCGTCGGCGGTGGTGATGGTGCCTTTGCCGAGGAAGTGGGAGTTCTCGTCCAGGCTGAAGCCCAGCGCATCGCTCACGCCATCGGCGCCTTCGGCATGCAGGGCGCCGGCAGCGAAACTGGCGTTCGATTCCAGTGCCACGGAATCAAAGGAAATTTTGGCACCCTTGGCATTGTCGCCAAGCAAACTTTTTGCAAAACTGCCAATCAGGTCCTGGGCCATGTCGACGGTTCGGTTGCCCAACTGGTCGACGCGCTTTTGCAGGTCGACAGCGTTGCTGGACAGGGAAACCGCGCTATCCGCGTTCACGTCCCTCACTGCATTGGCGCGCGAAGGCTTGCTTTCCGCCTGCGTGGTAGCAGGGGACAAGGAAGTGTTCTGGTACTGGCGTGGGCCGATGGAGTTTAGAGGGTTCATGATAGGAAACCTTTTAGGTGCACTACCCCTGATACGGCAAGTTTCCGATTTTCTTGAGGTTTATCAATGATGATGGGTCCACAAACCGTTCGATTCCAGGTAGGACTTGACGGCTTCCGGGGCGCCGGTGGCGTGCAGCTTCACTTCGCCGCAGGTGCAGACACCATAGTACGGCGTAATGTGCGAGCATGCAGAAGTTTTCTGCAATGCAACCTTGACTGCTTTGCTGCATTTCGCGCATTTGAAGGTGAGGGTGCGTGGGGCTTTCAGGAACATGGCCTAGACTCCGGGCAAAAGGACGATTTTATCAGGCAAAGATATCAATCGTCGCTTGCTTTTCGGAAAGCCCATAGCCGCGCTGGATTTCTTGTTGCTTTGCTGAAAGCTCAGCCTGGGCTTGCTGCGCCATCTGGGCGGCGCGTGCCGCCACGCTGCGGTCCGGGCCGGACGGATCGGCAGGCGCCAGGGCGGCGGCCTGGATCTGGCGCGCCTTGCTGATGGTTTCTTCCGGCGTGCGGCCGGGCGAGGTGTCGATATTGACTTCGCCGCCCACGGCATAGTTCACGCCATTCGGGCCGCGCTGGTAGGTATAGGTGGCACCGGATGTGGCAAGGCCGCCGGCTGCCGCAAGGTGGGCTTGCTCATGCTGGCGTACCTGGAGGTCGCGTGCCTTGAGCTGGTCGATTTTGGCCTGGTCTTCGGGAGAGAATTCCTGCTGGGCGGAGGAGGCCGACTCGGCACGCGTAGCGCTGCGTGCAGGTGCGCTGGCCTGCGGCGCATAGGTGCTTGACGATTGAATGGCGCCGATTCCCATTTACACATCATAACAAATTCGCCGTCGCATTCCGTCAACTGGCCGCCACTTCTCGCGTTGAAGGAGTGACCGTCATGCCGATGGAGGTTTACGATGGATAAGTCCAAGCAACCTAGCAAGGAAGCAGTGCGCAACTGGCTGCAGTCGCGCCAGGAAGAACGCCGTCCTTTGCCCGACCCGCAGCAGATCCGCCGCGAGCTGGGATGGGAAATGGTGCGCGCCGAGCAGGACGATCGCACCTGGCGCCTAGCTGACTGAGACTGCGCTGCGACCGTTGGCTGCGGGCTGCACCACGATCCTGGTGGCGATCCGTTCGGTCATCTCCTGGACGTGGGAGATCACTCCCACTTTCCTTCCCATCGACTGCAAACCATCCAGCGCGTCCATCGCGACGCGCAGGGTTTCCGCATCCAGGCTGCCAAAGCCTTCGTCGATGAACAGCGATTCCACCCGAACGCGGTTGGACGACAGCGAGGCCAGGCCGAGCGCCATGGCCAGCGATACCAGGAAGGATTCGCCGCCGGACAGCGAGTGCACCGAGCGTTTTTCGTCGCCCATGTGCAGGTCGCGCACCAACAGGCCAAGCGAAGGTTGGGCGGGGTTGTCGATGCGTTCCAGCTGGTAGCGCGGCGCCAATTGCGCCAGGTGGGCGTTGGCGTAGCCAAGCAGCACGTCCAGGGTGAATTGCTGGGCGTAGTTGCGGAATTTCTTGCCGTCGGCAGAGCCGATCAGTTCATTCAGCTGCGCCCAGCGGCGTTCGTTTTCCTGTTGGCGGGCGATTTCGGCCAACAGGGCTTCGGCGGACTTGCGGCGGGCGTCGTCCTGCGCCAGTTGCAGTTTGAGGGCTGCAGCATGGTCGTTGGCCTGCTTGCGTTCTTCCTGCAGCGCTGCCAAGGCCTGTTCGAGATCCTCGGCGCTGCGTTGTTCGCCTTGCGGCGCGCTGGCCAGGTGCGCTGCGTGCTGCGCTTCGCGTTCCGCCTGTACCGCTTTGGCAGAGGCCAGGGACTGGTCAATCGCCTGGAGACTGGTGCGTTCGTCACGGATCGCTTGCTGGGAGTGGGCGAGCAAGGTGCGAAGGGCGTCCAGGCTTTCGATACCAAGCGCCTGGTGGTCTGAGAGCCAGGATTGCAGGCGCGCGGCGGCGCTTTCTGCGGCCGAGTCGAGCGCTGCAAGGCGTTTCACGGCCTGCGCGTGGGACTCTTCGGCGCGGGCGCGCTGCTGGGCAGCTTGCTGGGCGGATTCCTGGCGGGCTCGCAAGCTGGCGCGGGCGGCGGCGACTGCCGTGCGCAATTCTGCTTCCACCTCGCGTACCGATCGGCCCTGCCAGAGGGCCTGGCGTTCGACCGTCGCGGCATCGCACGCAGCGCGGGCTGCTTCCGCGGCGGCCCGGGTGTTATCGGCGTCCGCTGCGCTGCGCTGCTGGGCGACGCGGAGCGCCTGAAGTTCGACCGCCAATGCAGCGATGGCCGCGCTGCGTTCGTCGGCAGATTGGCGTTGCGCCTGCCACTGCCTGCTTTCGCGAGAACGCTGTTCATGGAAGCGCGCCGGGCTTTCTTTCCATTCATCCTGCCAGCCGGCGCGCGCCAACGGCGCGTCAAGCTGGTCGAGCAAGTCGGCGATCTGCAGGGCGGTATCGATCCGCTGCTCGTCCAGGGCTTTGTGCTGCGCTTCCGACTGCGCCAGGGCTGCCTGGGCGGCGGCCAGCGCCTGCTGATGGCGGCTGCATTCGGCTGCTGCTTGCTCGCAGGCGGTTTGCGCCACTTCGCGGGTGCGGGCGGCTTGGCGGTGCGACTGTTCCTGGCTTTCCAGGGAGCGCAATGCCGATTGCAGTGCATCGGCATGCGTTGCCAACCAATAGGAATCATCGTCGTCGGCAGTGGCCTGCCCTACGACTTCGGCGAGGGCGCGGAGGGCAGCTTGCCAGCGCGGCTGGGCGGTGGCGAGTGCATTGTCAATGCCATGCTGCTCGACGCTGATCGCCGCCAATTGCTCGACACTGGACTGCAGGCGCGCTTGCTGTTCCGCCTCGTGCTTGATATTGCGTTGCAGCTTGTCGCGGCAAGCTTGAACTTCGGCCTGTAATTGCGCCAGCATGGCGTGTAGCGGGCCGTCTTCGTGGCGGTAAGGATGTTCGTGCGAGCCGCAAACCGGGCAGGGAGCGTCGTCCTGCAATGTTGAGCGCAGCTTTTCGACGCTCTCGCCTGTTGCGGCTTCGGCCAGTTTTAATGAGCGCTCGGCTTGCGTCGATGCGGCGACAAGCGCCAGGTTGGCCTGGCGGGCTGCCGCAACTTCGGTTTCCGCGCTATCGCGGGCTGACTGCAAGGCGGTGATGCGCGCCGCCAGGTCCTGCTGGCGCGCGGACAGTTGCGCCAATTCCTGCCAGGCGGTGTTTGCATCGGCCAGCAATGTGCGGCGCTGGTCCAGGTGCTGGCGCTGCCGGGCGATGCTGTCGGCATCGATGGCGGCCAGTGTCTTCGTGGCTTGTTCGCGTTGGGACTCTGCCTGGCGCAAGCGCTCGGTGGCCGCATCCAGGCTGTTGCGGGCATGCGCTTCGTCCTGGCGATGGCGTGCCACCGCCTGCTGAACGGTTGCCAGCGTTTGCGATTGCTGGCCGGCCCGGCTGGCTTGCTGCCCGGCTTGCGCAAAAAGCACGTCCCAACGCGCCCAGTCACGCGCCAGCGCCGACCAGTGCTCGTGCGCGGCCAGCCATTGCTCGCAAGCCTGCTGCTCGTTGGCGAGCGCCCGCTGCTGCGCTTCGCGTGCGCCAAGGGCGGCCCGCGCGGCGGAATCGGCTTGGGCAGCGGCGTCGCGGACGCTGGCGGCCTGGACGAAGGCCGACTGCAGCGATTCCAGGCGTGTATCGAGCGCTTTCGCCTGGTCCAGTAGTGGCGCGGCGGCTTGCTGCGCTTCTTCTGCTGCGGCGAGGGCGCTACTGGCCTGCTGGGCGTCGCCGGTCAGTACTTCCAATGCCAGGCGAGTGCGTTCAGCTTCCTGCTCTGCGAGCGCAATTGAGGCCTGCGTGGCGGCGCGTTCGGCTGCCAGTCGAACGACTTCGTCGTCCAGGGCGCGCGCAGGCTGCACGGCATCCAGCTGTACTAATACGGCACGGCGCGGTGCTGCCGCTTCGGACTCGAGCTGTCGCTGTTGGCGATGCTCGCGTGCGTGCTGCATCGCTAAGGCAAGGCGTTCGGTTTGCTGGTGCCAGCGCAGGTCGCCTTCCAATGCCGTGACCCGCTGGGCAGAGGCATGCAGGGCAGCTTCCGCAGCTTCGGACTGCGCGATGACCTCATTGCGCTGCTCAGGCGACAGCGGTTGCTGGTTGGCCAGGCCGGCGGTGAGCGTCTTCAAAGCCAGTTCTTCGGCACGCCAGCGTTCAAAGGCGCGCTTTGAAATTTCGCTGTAGATGCCGCTGCCGGTCAGGGTTTCCAACAGCGTTCCGCGCTCATCGTCCCGGGCTTTGAGGAAGGCGGAGAACTCGTTCTGCGCCAGCAGCACGGCGCGCGTGAATTGGTCAAAACTCAGGCCGATGCGCTGCACGATCTCCGCCATGACCTCGGTTTTTTTGTGGCCCAGCGGCTGCAGGCCCGGCAGCTTGTGCAGCGACATCGTGGTCGGCTGCAGCGCGCCGGCGGCCTTGGTTCTGGCGCGCCAGACGTTCCAGCGCGCGCGGTAGGACTCGCCGTCGTTGCCGACGAAATCCACCTCGGCCCAGCCCTCGGCAGCGCCGCGCCGCAGCAGGGTGCGCGGGTCTTGCGACGATACCGGGTCGCCCACATCGGGCGTCTTGCCTTCCGCCTTGTGCAGGCGCGGCGTGTCATCGTAGAGGGCCAGGCACAAGGCGTCGAGCAGGGTGCTCTTGCCTGCGCCTGTCGGGCCGCTGATGGCGAATAGGCCCGCGTCCGATAGCGGCTGGGAGGTGAAATCGACGGAAAATTCGTCGGCCAGCGAGGCAAGGTTCTTGCCGGCGATGCGCAGCACCCTCATGGCTGCACCAGTTCGGCAAAGGCGGCCAGTTGCTCGGGCGGCACTTCAACCCCATAGCGTTGCTGGTACAGGCGCTTGAAGATATCGTCCGGCTGCAGGGTGGCCAACTGGTCGAGCGACAGCGCGGCTTCCTCAAAGGAGGCGCGGGCCGCGCTTGAGGTTTCGATTTTCGCCAGGCGCACAGGCTTGCCTTGCAGGGCTTCTTCAATCGCAGCGCGCAGCCCCGGCTCAGGAGCTGTGAGCTTCACGCGCACCTCGAGCAGCGGTTGCTGTTCGAGCGGAGCATCGGGAAGCTCCAGCGCGGCCAGGGCGGCTTTCACTTCGTCCAGCGTTGCCGGCTTTTCGGGTACACGCAGCAATTGCACGGCGCGCGGGATGGGCAGGGCTGTGATCTCGCCAACCTGGGCGCCTTGCAGGTCGATGCGCAATACCTGGTGCGCATAATTGGTCTCTGCGAAAGAGAGCGGGATTGGGCTGCCGCAGTAGCGAATGTGGGCGTGCGGACCCACCTGCTGCGCCAGGTGCAGGTGGCCCAGCGCCGCGTAAGCGATGGGCGGCGGGAAGATGCCGGCAGGGAGCATCTCCGTGCCGCCGATCACGATGCGCCGTTCCGAGTCGGCCGACATGGTGCCGTTGACCATATGGCAGTGGCCCATAGCGACGATTGCCTGCCCCTCGGCGGCGCGGGCGCTTGCCAGTTCCAGTGCCTGGCGATACAGCTCCGCGATGCCGGACAGGTAGGGATCCGGCTGCGGCGCATCTTCGCCCTCGGGCGCTTCCTCAGGCGCCAGGCGCGGTACGTCGCCATGGCGCAGGAAGGGAACTGCCAGCACCCATGCCGCAACGGTGCCGTCCTTGCCGGTCAGCGGCACCAGCATGCGTTCCATGGCGATATTGCCGTCGGCATCGCGGTGCGGGTAGCCGATCACGGTCGTGCCGTGCACCTCCAGCAAGGGCCCCGGAGCCTCGAGCCGGCCTGGCGAATCGTGGTTGCCTGCAATGACGACAATATCGAGCTGCGGCGCGCGGGCGCGGGCCTGCTGCAGGAAGGTGTAGAGCTGGCGCTGTGAAGCTGCCGAGGGATTGGCGTTGTCGAAGATATCGCCAGCCACCAGCAAGGCGTCGGCCTGTTCGGACACGATGGTATCCAGCAGCCAGTCGAGGAAGCGCTGGTGCTCGTAGGAACGGTCAAAATTATGCAGCGACTGGCCAAGATGCCAATCGGAAGTGTGCAGCAGGCGCATGAAATGTAAAGCAGGGCGTGGGAAGCGCAAATATAGCGCAAACAGCAGGCGGATGTCTTGATCCCGGTCAGGCTGCGTTCGGCGAACGCATTTCCGGCAACGGCTCGCCGCTGCGGAAGGTGTTGCGGCCAGCCTGTTTGGCTTCGTACAGCAGCAAATCGGCGCGTTTCAACAACTCGGCCGGACTGACATCCTCGTCGCGATAATAGGTCAAGCCGATACTGGTTGAGACATTGGCCAGGATGCCATCCAGCTCGAACGGCTGCTGCATGGCATGTACTATCTTGGAGGCGGTGACTGCTGCATCCTCGGTCTTGGAGATGTGGTCCATGATGATGGTGAATTCGTCGCCGCCCAGGCGCGCCACGGTATCGCTGGCACGCACGGTATTGGACAGGCGCGCAGAAAACGCCTTGAGCAGGGCATCGCCGACGGCGTGGCCATAAGTATCGTTGACCGGCTTGAAACGGTCGATGTCGAGGTACATCACGGCCATCAGGCCACGGTTTTCGCGGCACGCCGTCATGGTTTCGGTCAGCTTTTGCAGGAAGCCGGCACGGTTGGTCAGCCCGGTCAGCGCATCCACCTGCGATAGCTTGAGCAGGCGCTGTTTCTCGCGTTTTTGCGCTGTCACGTCCTGCCGCATCACGTGGAAGCCGATCACTGTAATGCCGTCTTCATCCAATTGGGGGATGTAGACCACGTCATAAGTGCGCAGGTAGTCGCCGGTGTCGTCTTCTTCCTCGAAGGTCAGGGTCTCGCCGCGCAGCACCCGGGCAATATAGGGCTGCAGCATGGCATAGCGCTTCTCGCCGACGGTCTCCTGCACAGTGCGCCCGGTGACTTGCAGGCCGGTCTTGCTGAATTCGCGCTCGTACGCCAGGTTGTGAAAGCGATAAATCTCTTCGAAGTCGACATAGGCGATCATGGCCGGCATGGTATCGGCGATGGTGCGCAGCCGCGCTTCGCTCTCGCGCAAGGCCATGACGGACTTGCGCACCAGGGTGATGTCGTCCAGCGTGCCGACGTAGCCGGCGATCGCATTATCGACCACGATCGGCGCCACTTTGATCGAGGTCCAGACGATCTTGCCGTCCGGGTGCACGCAGCGCAGGGTCTCCTGGAAAGCCTGCTGCGTGGTGTTCAGGTGGCGCAGCGACGCGCGCAGCATGTCGCGGTCGTTCGGATGCACGGCATTGAACCAGCCGTCCCCCAGCGCGGTCTCGCGTGCCATGCCGGTGATGGCCTCGAAGGTCCGGTTGACGTAGGTGCACTTGCCGTCCTGGTCGGCGCGCACCAGGCCAAGCGGCGAGGCATCGTTGACGGCCTGAAGCTCCGCCTGGTTCTGGCGCACGGCCATTTCGGAGCGCTTGCGTTCCGTGATATTGCGGGCCGTGACGGCAACGCCGTCCTCGATGGCGACGATCTGGTGCCGCAGCCAAAGCGCCTCGCCGAAGACAATCGATTCGAATTCTTCTTCCAGCGGTTCGCCGGTCCGCATCACTCCCATGCATTTGTCGAACAGGCCTTCGCTGTGCCAGTGCGGCAGCATGTCGCCCATGCGCTTGCCCAACGCTTCGTCCGCAGGGTGACCGAGAACGCGCGCGCCACGCTCGTTCACGTCGACCAGGATGAAATCCGTAATTTCGCTGCCGCTGCCGCCGGCGCGGCAAGCCTTGATCAAAAACAGGGCGTCCAGGCTGGCATCGACGGCCGCATGCAGCTTTTCGCGTGCATAGGTCGCTTCGCGGGTGCTTTCGCGCAGGCGCTGCGCCTGGCGCGTCAGCAGGAAGCTGAATACCAGCACCACGACGGAAACAATGGCGGTAACTCCGAAATACAGGCGCCGCTGGCTATAGTATTTGGCCAGCGCGTGCTCCTTTGCGTCGCCCACTACGGCAGTCAGCGAATAGCGCGGCATGTCGCGGAAGCCGTAGATGCGTTGAGTCTTGTCGACCGGCGTCTTGAGAATCAGCTCTTCCGGCAGGTTGACCGGATCGGCCGGAGCTACGTAGTCGATGGTGTCGGTAATGAACAGCTTTTCGTCGACGCGGCCGGTGGCCAGCGCGGTATCGCGGCTGATCAGCATGACCAGGCCGCCTTCATCCACGTGCAGGCGGTCGTAGTCCTCCACAAAGTAAGCTGGATCGATCATCAATACGATCACTCCCGCGAACTTGCCGGCCTTGTCGTCCAGCCGGCGCGCGATCTGGATTTGCCACTTCTTCGTGATCGGTTCGACCATCGGATTGGTGACCAGGGCCGCATCCCCGGCGGTCGTGGCCAGCGCCTTGAAAAAGCCCAGGTTGGCGGAGTTGGCCGGGAAGACGCCGTGCATGCTGTCCACCAGCTTGCCATTGGCGTCGATCAGCGCAATCGGTAATTCAAGGCGGGCCGGCATGACCGAATCGAGCAGGCCGCCGCGCTTGCTGAATTCAGGCAGGCGCAGGGCGCCGTTGGTTTCTTCGAATTTAAGCTTGAACAGCTGGGTGGCGTGGTCCGCCTGGCGCAGCAGGTGGCCGGAGTGTTCTGCCAGGGTGCGTGCCAGGGAGTGGCTATGCTGCACGGCGTCGTAGTGCGCGCTTTCGGCATCCTGTTTGAGCTGGTAGAAAACGTCGGCCCACATGATCACCAGCAAAACCAGCGTGAAAGAGGGCAGCAGTATCATGCGATACAGCTGGCGGAAAAGCTGACGGGCGGTTGACTTTGGCACAGGCTTATTTTGCGCCCAAACCCCGGCAGTGGACACAAAAAAACGGATCAATGCTGCCTTGCAGCCACCATCATTCACAAAATGCCAAGAAATACTGTCAATTCGCTATTAGAATAGGCGTTCATCCCTATAGGAAGCTAGTCTTGACCGAACTGAATCTTTCCCTCGCCGCGGCACGTGCCTTGCACCTGGCTGCGCAGGGCTTGCTGCAGCCGCGCCGGCGCAAGGCGCAGAAGGCCGACGTGCTGGAAGCGATCCGCAGCATGGGCGTGCTGCAGATCGACACCATTCACGTGGTGGCGCGCAGTCCTTACCTGGTGTTATGGAGCCGGCTGGGCGACTATCCCCAGCCATGGCTGGAGGAACACCTGGCCGAAGGTGCGTTGTTCGAGTACTGGGCGCATGAAGCCTGCTTCGTGCCGATCGAGGATTATCGCTTGCTGCGCCATCGCATGGTTGACCCCAGCGCGATGGGATGGAAATATTCTGTGCAGTGGATGAAGGAGCGGAGCGCCGACGTTGATCGCGTGCTGCAGCATATCCGCAGCAATGGGCCGGTGCGGTCGGCCGACTTCGAGCGCACCGACGGCAAGGGCGGCGGCTGGTGGGAATGGAAACCGGAGAAGCGTTCGCTGGAAGTGCTGTTTACGGCGGGCGAATTGATGATCGCGCGCCGCCACAATTTCCAGCGCGTCTATGACCTGGCCGAGCGCGTGCTGCCAGGCTGGGATGATAGCCAGATGCCGGGCATGGACGAAACCCGGCGCGAGCTGGCGTTGAAGTCCGTGCGCGCCCTGGGACTGGCGCGCAGCGCCTGGGTGGCCGATTACTATCGCACCAAGCCGCCGCGTCCCGACCTTGAGGAGCTGGCCGACGAAGGCCTGCTCCTGCGTGCCCGCGTTGATGGCTGGAAGGACACCGTCTATATCCACCATGAACTGGCAGACCTTGCGCAAGCCGCAGCAAACGGCAGCCTGTCGCCGACGCTGACCACCATCCTGTCGCCGTTCGACCCGGTGGTATGGGACCGTCGGCGCGCGGTCGATCTGTTCGATTTCGACTATCGCCTGGAATGCTACACGCCGGCCGAAAAGCGCCGCTATGGCTACTTCACGCTGCCCATTTTGCGCCGCGGCGCACTGGTCGGCCGCATCGACGCCAAGGCGCATCGCCGCGGCGGCATCTTCGAGCTGAAAAACCTGGCGCTGGAGCCTGGGGTGCGCGTGACCGACCGTTTCGTGCGCGATGTTGCGGGCGCGGTGCAGCGCCTCGCCAACTGGCACGGCTGCCCGCATGTGCAGGTGCAGGCCAGCGAGCCGCCCGAATTCGCGGCGACGCTGCAAGCGGAACTGGACGCACAGGGAGTCGAACAATGAAACTGGCTCCAGCACCTCAACGCGTAGTTGGCAGCGACGGCAAGCCGCTCCTCGGCCGTTTTTCCGGCGCGGCGGAATCTTTTGACTGGCACCTGCTGGCCGGCGAACATGCGCGCAGCAGCCTGTGGCGCCGCTTCCACCACAAAAAATGGCACTATGTCTCGCTGGTATCGGAGCAGGTGATGGCGGCCGTGGCCATCGTCGACCTGGGCTGGACCAGCACCTGCTTCGCCTACGCCTTCGACCGCAACGACAGCGACATGATGGCCAATTTCTCGCAAGACGGACTGCCGGGACGCCTGTCGGTCAGCGTCGGCGAGCACGCAGGGGCTGCCAGCTGGTTCCGCACGCGCAGCACCCAGATCAGCATCGAACCGCTGGAAGGCGAAAGGTACCAGCTGACTTTGCGTTGCCCGTACATGGAGATCGACGCCGAATTCGGCCCGCCTATCGCACCGCTGCTGCTGGCCACCGGTCCGGTGCAGGGCGGGGCGCTGCACGGCACCCAGAAGTCGCCCGGCATGCCGTTGACGGGCGAAATACGCACATTCCGCGACGAATACAAGCTCGATGGCGGCGTCGCCAGCTTCGATTACTCGAACGGCTTGCTGGCGCGGGAGACTTCCTGGCGCTGGGCCTCCGGACATAACCTGGAAATGGGCTTTAACCTGCAGTCCGGCTATTTCGGGGGGCATGAAAACGCGCTCTGGATCGACGGCGAAGTGGTGCCGCTGGCGCCGGCGCACTTCATCTTCGACCCGCACGACCCCATGCAGCGCTGGCACATCTTCACTGAAGACGACCAACTGGAGCTGTACTTCACGCCGGACGGCGCGCGCCGCCAGGACCGCAACCTGCTGGTCGCCGCCAGCCGCTACATCCAGCCGGTCGGCCATTTCAGCGGCTGGGTGCGCAGCGAACCGGAAGGCCCAAAACGCATCGTCACGCAGTTGGCCGGCGTGACCGAGGACCATTATTCACGCTGGTAAGGGAGCGCCGCCATGAGCATCAGGAATATGGACAGCCTGTTCGAGCCCGGCTCGGTGGCCATCTTCGGCGCCTCGCTGCGGCCCGACCGCATGGGCACCCAGGTGATGAACAATATGGCGGAAAGCGGCTTCGCCGGCGCCATCTGGCCGGTCAATCCGAAATACGAGCAGCTGCGCGGCGTTCCCTGCTATCCACGCCTCTCGGCCTTGCCGCGCGTGCCGGACCTGGCCATCATCTGCACGCCGCCGGAAACCGTGCCGGCCCTGATCGCCGACCTGGGCGCGCGCGGCACGCGCGGCGCAATCATCCTCACGCCGGTCAGCGACACCATCCGCCAGCAGGTGATGCGCGCTGCGCGCCCCTACCTGCTGCGCATCCTCGGCCCCGGTGGCATCGGTCTGGTAGCGCCGCTTGCGGGCCTGAACGCCAGTGCCGCCCACGCCGGCGCCAAGCCGGGCAAGACCGCCTTCATTTCCCAGTCGGCGACCGTGATGACGGCGGTCCTGGACTGGGCGCTGCAGCATGGCCTTGGCTTTTCGCGCGTGGTATCGCTGGTCGAGGGCGGCGATATCGACCTGGGCGACATGCTGGACTACCTGGCGGAAGATGATGACACGAGCGCCATCATCATGCACATCGAATCGGTGACTTGCGCGCGTAAGTTCATTTCCGCCGCGCGCCTCGCCGCGCGCAGCAAGCCGGTTGTCGTGCTAAAGGCGGGCCGCAGCGGCGACGACAAGGTGTACGACGCCGTGATCCGCCGCGCCGGCATGTTGCGCGTGTATTCCTCGGCCGACCTGTTCGATGCGGTCGAAACGGTGGCGCGCGCACGGCCAACGCGGGGTACGCGCCTTGCCATCATGAGCAACGGCAGCGGCACCGGCAAGCTGGCGGCGGACTGCCTGCAATACGTGCACGGCAAGCTGGCCCAGCTCTCGCCCGATACCGGCAAGCGCCTGCGCAACGAGCTGCCTGCTGGCCTGCTGCTGGCCAACCCTATCGACATTGGCGGCGAAGCCAGCGCCGAGCGCCATGTCGCCGTGGCCAGCGCCTTGCTCGCCGACCCGGGCGCGGACGCGCTGCTGGTGGTGCATGCGCCATCTTCGGCGGCGGCCAGCACCGGCGTGGCGCAGGCTCTGGCGCCGGTGCTGCGCCAAAGCGGCCGCAGCGTGCTTTCCTGCTGGCTGGGTGGGGCCTCGGTCGCCGGCGCGAGGCAAATCTTTGCCGATGCCGGCCTGCCGACCTACGATACGCCGGAAAAAGCCGTGCGTGCCTACAGCCAGGTAGTGCAGTACTCGCGCAACCAGGCCTTGCTGATCGAGGTGCCGGGCCAGGTGCCGGCGCATTCGGTGCCGGAGCGCCAGGCGGCGCGCAACCTGGTGGAAGCCGCGCGCGCCGCCGGCCAGGCTGAATTAGCGCATGCCGACCTGGCCGCTGTGCTGGCGGCTTATGGCCTGCCGCTGGCCAGCGAACCGGCTGGCGGCAATGTGCAGCAGCTTCGCATTGCCATGCAAGTCGACCCCGTATTCGGCCCCGCCATCAGCGTTGGCCTGGGAGGCAGCGCCGGCCGCGTGGTGGACGACCGCGCCGTCGGCTTGCCGCCCCTGAACACGGTGCTGGCGCGCGACATGCTGAGGCGCACGGGAGTCGGCCGCGCCCTGGTCGATGAACGAGAGATCCTGTGCGGCGCACTGGTGCACGTGGCCGAACTGGTCGCCGACATCGGTGAAGTCGCCACTTTTGAAATCGATCCCGTCACCGTAGTGGACGGGGCACTCCGAGTGCACGGCGCGCGCGCCACGCTCGGTGCGCGGCGTGCCGAAAGCAGCATGGCGATCCGTCCCTATCCGCAGGAACTGGAGCAGGAAATCCAGTGGCAGGGTGCCCCGCTGTTGCTGCGCCCGATCCGTCCTGAAGATGCGCCGGCCCATGTGCGTTTCTTCAGCCAGCTCGCCCCCGACGACGTACGCCTGCGCTTCTTCTCGGCGATGAAGGAATTGCCGCCGACCCAGCTGGCACGCCTGACCCAGATCGACTACGACCGCGCAATGGCCTTCATCGCCACCCGCACCGGAGCGGATGGCCAGGCAGAAACGCTGGGCGTGGTACGGGCGGTTGCCGACCCGGATAACCAGAAAGCGGAGTTTGCCATCATCGTGCGTTCCGATCTGAAAGGCAAAGGCCTGGGAAATATCCTTTTCCAGAAATTGCTTGACTATTTCCGCAGCCGCGGGACACGCGAAATTACAGGCGAAGCCTTGTCCGAGAATATCGGAATGCAACAACTTATGCGCAGATTCGGCGGAACAGTGACGGCGTCGCGAGAAGCTGGTATGGTTGATCTTCGCCTTGCGCTGGATTTGAAAACCTCCTAAATTGTGGAGGGCGCGTGACGTTACATTGATGTACGTCAAAGCGAACCTGTCGGGCTAACTTACACTTGTACTTCCGTTTCCGCGTAGCGATATTTGGGAGCAAGAATGTTAACGGCCACATATACATTAGTTGCGCTATCCGTTGAACAGGCTAACGTGCGCCTTAGCCTGCTGTCGTTTCAAAAATACGTGCAATCGACGCTGTTGCGGCAACAGCGCCTGACGCTCTCCCAGCTTGAATATGCTTGTGAAACCCTGGAGCGCCTGTACCAGGCCTGCCATTGGCGCAAGATCGAGCTGTACCTGATTCCCGCGCTGCAAAATGCGACGGAACAAGCCAACCAGTTGCTGGATGAATTGAGCCGGTTGAACCAGTCTGCCCTGTCGGTGATCCGGCGGCTGCAGGCGGATCTCGATTCGGCGGTGGAATATAGCGAACAGCAAGTGGCGGAAATTTGCGAATCGATCGAGACATTCTGCTCGGTGCTGCTGCAGCGCCTGGAGAAAGAGGAAAAGGAACTGTTCACGATTGCCCGTACCACCATCGGTGGCGAGGCCTGGTTCGACATCGCGAACAAATTCCTGGCCCATGACGCTCAAGTGGTGGAAGCGCGCCGCGTGCCGGCCTCCGCCGAAAAAGACAGGAAAGCCTTGTCGCAAGCGAAGCAGGTGCGTGCCTCCCTGCGCGACGAAGACGAGGCCGTGGTTCCTGTGCCGAAGCTGCGCTACCACCGGCGCACGCGTTCGGCCCATCGCGCCGCTGCGGATACGGCCTGAACACGCCGCGCCTGCATTCGCCGCCCCTGCCGGGCGGCGCTGCGCTATGATGGTGGTTTTGATCCATTCATAGCACAACTATGTTTGAGTTCCTTTTCAAGCAGCAGGCCAGCCAGGCCAGCGTTGCCGGCCAGCCGAGTTCCGGCGGGTCGCAGGCGCCGCTCGGCACTCCCGCAGAACGCCGCTCGGCGCAAGCCGAGCTGGCCCGCAATCTCGCGGGCGACGAGACTGCTGCGGTTGAGCTCATCCTGAACAGTGAATTTGCCGACGTGCGCCTGGCAGCTGCCGAGCATGTCATTTCCCAGGACGCGCTCGAGAAAGTGCAGCAGGCAGTGCGCAACTCGGACCGGCGCGTGGCCAAGCTGGTGCAGGGGCGGCTGGATGCGATCCGGCATGTGCAGGCCGAGCAGAAACAGGCCCAGGCATGTATTGCCCTTGCGCAGCGTTTGTTGGCTGATGAAAAGCTGACTCCCAACCTGGTGGCAGACCTGGACCGCCAATGGAAAGTCGTGGATGCAGCGCCCGCAGCAGCGGCTGAATTTACCCATGTGCGCGATGCGCTGGCCGAGCGGCTGGAAGCCCAGGTTTCCCTTCAGCGCTCCATGATCGACGCGCTGGCGGTGCTGCGCAAGCATCCCGATGCAGCCGAAGTGGCGCGCCTCGCCAGCGAGCACGAAGCCCATATGGCGTCGCCCGAGCGCGGCTCGCTCCCGCGCCATCTCCTGAACGATTTCGATGCCGCGCTGGCGGCCGAGCGTGCTGCACAGCAGCCGGTGGCCAGCTCCACGCCGGCGACGCCAGCCACGCCGGCCGCCCCGCTCGCGGAAGGCGAGGCCAGCCCGGCGGGCGGCAACGACGCGGGCGCCGGGGAAAAAGCCGCACCGCCGGCACTGGCCAGCGTGTCGCCGGCGCAGGGCGAGGCTGCGAGCCGCGTCGACGCTCACGAAGCCGCTGCTGCGCGTGCACCTCGCCCGCCCAAGGAAAAACACAAGCCTTCGCCCGCCGAGCAGGAAGCCAACCGCCACTTCATGGACCTGGTGGAAGCCATGGAGGCCGCCCTGGCGCAGGGACAGCTCCATATTGCCGCCGAGCATGACAAAACACTGAAAGAGAGCAAGACCGGCCGCCTGTCGCCAGCCCAGGCCGAACGCCTGGCCCATGTGCGGGCCGATCTCAAGCGCCTGGGCGACTGGGCGCGCTGGGGCGGCAACGTGTCGCGCGAAGAACTGGTGCATGCGGTGGAAAGCCTGCCGGCCGAAGGCCTTGGTATGAGCGAGCTGGCCAAGAAGGTCGGCAGCATGCGCGAACGCTGGAAGGCACTCGACGGCGTCTCCGGCGCCGCGCCAAAGTCGCTGTGGGAAAAATTCGACGCCGCTTGTACCGCGGCCTATGCTCCCGCCGCCGCCCACTTCAAGCAACTGGCCGACGAACGCCACGCCAATGCGGCAAAAGCGCAACAGCTGGTCGACGAAGCAAATGCCCTGATTGCCAGGGACACGGCGCAACTGGAAGCCGCCGGCGGCGCCCAGGTCGACCGCGAAGAATCTGCCTCCGGCAACCTGCCGCACACCCATGACTGGCGCACGCTGGCCTCGTCCACGCAGCGCCTGCGCCAGGCCTGGAGCCGCCTCGGCACCATCGACCGCAAGGACAAGAAACGCCTGGATGCAGCCTTCAGCAAGGCGATGGACGCCCTGATGGCGCCGCTCGACTCGCAACGCAAGATTGAAGTGGCGCGCCGCGAGCAATTGATCGAAGAAGTCGGCAAACTGAATCCGCTGGACCGCCACACCATCGACACCCTGCGCCGCCTGCAGGAATCCTGGCAGGGCCACGCCCGCGCCTTGCCGCTGGAGCGCAAGACAGAGCAGGCGCTGTGGCAGAAATTCCGTGGCGCTTGCGACCAGATTTTCGCCAAGCGCAAGGAACATGCCCACGCTGCCGACCACGAACGCAAGGCCCACCTGCATGCGCGGGAAGCGATTTGCGCCGGGCTGGAATCGGCCACATTCGAGGGCGACGACAAGGCCATGCTGGCCGCCATCGGCAGGACCCTGAAAGATGCCGCTGCTGCTTGGCATGCCTCCGGCGTGGTGCCGCGCGCGAGCGAGCAGAAAATAGACCAGCGCTACCGTGCTGCCGTCGGCGCGCTGCAGTCGCAGGCCGATGCCATCCGCAAGCGGGCCGGCGCCGCGCAAGCCAACGCGCTGCGTGAAAAGCTGCGCCTGGTGCAAGCGCTGGAAAGTTCGCTGGCCGGGCAGGATGAAATCGATGGCGCCGACTGGGGCAAGCGCTGGCAAGACCTTGCAGCCTTGCCGGCCGAGCAGGAACGCACCCTGCGCACCCGTTTCGACGCCGCACTGAAAGCTGCCGGGGAGGGCGCTGCTGCGCGTGCTGCCTACGCCGGCCAACTGGAAACCAACCGTGAACGCCTGCTGTCCGAAGTGCTGCGCCTCGAAATCGTGGCCGGCATCGACAGCGGCGCCGAATTTGCGAAAGACCGATTGAAAATGCAGGTAGAAGTATTGCAGTCCTCCCTCAAGTCCGGCCAGAAGCCGGCCAGCCACGCCGCCCAGTTCCTTGCCCTGTGTGCCATGCCAGCACTGGTGGACGCACGCACTGCCAGCCGCATCGAGCAGCTGTTCCGCAAGATTGGTGCGGAGGGCAAATGAGCGAAGTAAGGATCCAGGCAGAGGACTTCGACCTGTCGCATGAAGTGGCACAACTGCGCGCCGGGAACGCCAAGGTTGGCGGTATAGTCACTTTCGTCGGCACGGTGCGCGACCTGAACGAGGGCGCCTCCGTCGCTGAAATGGAGCTGGAGCATTACCCCGGCATGACCGAGCAGTCGATCCAGGCCATCATCGACCAGGCCAAGGCCCGCTGGCCGATCTATGGCGCGCTGGTCATCCACCGCGTGGGCCCGCTCAAGCCCATGGACCAGATCGTGCTGGTGGCGGTCACTTCGCCGCACCGGGGCGAGGCCTTCTCGGCTTGTGAATTTATTATCGATTACCTCAAGACCGAGGCGCCATTCTGGAAGAAGGAACAGACGCCGGAAGGCGCCCGCTGGGTTGATGCACGCACGAGTGACGACGATGCGTTAAAGAAGTGGTCTTGAAATGTAACAACGCATCCTCATGTTGTCCTTGACAATTCATCAGGAGCGTTTGAAATGCGCCAAGACAAACTCACAACAAAACTGCAAGAAGCACTCGCCGATGCCCAGAGCCTGGCCGTTGGCAACGACAATCAATACATTGAACCTGCGCACCTGCTGCTGGCCCTGTTGAACCAGGAAGACGGCGGCGCGCGCTCGCTGCTGCAGCGCGCCGGCGTGAACGTCGGCGGGCTGGCACAAGCGTTGAAGCATGCGCTGGAGCGCATGCCCAAGGTGTCCGGCGGCGACGTCACGGTCAGCCGCGAGTTCGTCAATATGCTGAACCAGGCCGACCGCGAGACCCAGAAGCGCGGCGACCAGTTCGTCTCCAGCGAAATGGTGCTGCTGGCGATCACCGAAGACAAGGGCGATGCCGGCAAGCTGGCGCGCGAGAATGGCCTGCAGCGCAAGGCCCTGGAGACTGCCATCGACGCCGTGCGCGGCGGCGCCAAGGTCGACTCGCAGGAAGCGGAAGGCCAGCGCGAAGCCTTGAAGAAGTACACCCTCGACCTGACCGAGCGCGCCCGCATGGGCAAGCTGGACCCGGTGATCGGCCGCGACGACGAAATTCGCCGCGCCATCCAGGTGCTGCAGCGCCGTACCAAGAACAATCCTGTACTGATCGGCGAACCAGGCGTCGGCAAGACCGCCATCGTGGAAGGCCTGGCCCAGCGCATCGTCAACAACGAAGTGCCTGACTCCCTGCGCGGCAAGCGCGTGCTGTCGCTCGACATGGCAGCGCTGCTGGCGGGCGCCAAGTACCGCGGCGAGTTCGAGGAACGCCTGAAATCCGTGCTGAAAGAGCTGGCGCAGGACGAGGGCCAGACTATCGTCTTCATCGACGAATTGCACACCATGGTCGGCGCCGGCAAGGCCGAAGGCGCCATGGACGCCGGCAATATGCTGAAGCCTGCGCTGGCGCGTGGCGAGCTGCATTGCCTCGGCGCGACTACGCTCGACGAGTACCGCAAATACATCGAAAAAGACGCCGCTCTGGAGCGCCGCTTCCAGAAGATCCTGGTCGACGAGCCAAGCGTGGAGGCGACCATCGCCATCCTGCGCGGCCTGCAGGACAAGTACGAGCTTCACCACAAGGTGGAGATCACCGACCCTGCCATCATCGCGGCGGCGGAGCTGTCGCACCGCTACATCACCGACCGCTTCCTGCCCGACAAGGCGATCGATCTGATCGACGAAGCCGCGTCCAAGATCAAGATCGAGATCGACTCCAAGCCGGAGGTGATGGACAAGCTCGAACGCCGCCTGATCCAGCTCAAGATCGAGAAGGAAGCCGTCAAGCGCGAAAAGGACGAAGCCTCGCGCGCCCGCCTGCAACTGCTGGACGATGAAATCGCCAAGCTGCAGCGCGAGTACAACGATTACGAGGAAGTGCTGAAGGCCGAAAAAGCCAATGTGCAGGGCACTACCCACATCAAGGAAGAAATCGAACGTATCAAGCAGCAAATGGAAGAGGCGACCCGCGCTTCCAACTGGCAGCGCGTGTCCGAACTCCAGTATGGCAAGCTGCCGGAACTGGAGTCGCAGCTGAAGCAGGCCGAAGCCGCCGGCGCCGCCGAGCAGTCAGGCGACAAGCCGAAGCTGCTGCGCACTCAGGTCGGCGCGGAAGAAATCGCCGAGGTGGTCTCGCGCGCGACCGGCATCCCCGTGTCGCGCATGATGCAGGGCGAACGCGACAAGCTGCTGCACATCGAAGAGAAACTGCACGAGCGCGTGGTGGGACAGGACGAAGCGATCAACGCCGTGGCCGATGCCATCCGCCGTTCGCGTGCCGGCCTGTCGGACCCGAACCGTCCGTACGGCTCCTTCATGTTCCTCGGCCCGACCGGCGTCGGCAAGACCGAACTGACCAAGGCGCTGGCCAACTTCCTGTTCGATTCGGAAGAATCGCTGATCCGCATCGACATGAGCGAATTCATGGAGAAGCACTCGGTGGCCCGCCTGATCGGCGCGCCGCCGGGCTATGTGGGCTACGACGAGGGTGGCTACCTGACCGAAGCCGTGCGCCGCAAGCCTTACAGCGTGATCCTGCTGGACGAGATCGAGAAGGCGCACCCGGATGTGTTCAACGTGCTGCTGCAAGTGCTGGACGATGGCCGCATGACGGACGGGCAGGGCCGCACCGTGGACTTCAAGAACACGGTGGTGATCATGACCTCGAACCTGGGGTCGCAGAAGATCCAGTCGCTGGACGAATCCGATCCCGCGGTGGTGAAGCTGGCGGTGATGGCCGAGGTGCGCGGCCACTTCCGTCCGGAGTTCATCAACCGGATCGACGAGATCGTGGTATTCCACGGCCTGGACGACAAGCATATCGGCTCGATCGCCCGCATCCAGCTGCAGATCCTGGAGCAGCGCCTGAAACGCATGGACATGGGCATGGAAGTGACCGACGCCGCCCTGCAGAAGATCGCCGAGGCAGGTTACGACCCGGTATATGGCGCGCGTCCGCTGAAGCGCGCAGTGCAGCAGCAGATCGAGAATCCGCTGTCGAAGCTGATCCTGGAAGGCCGCTTCGGCCCGAAAGACACGATCCGTATCGATGCCGAGGGCAACGACCTGGCCTTCCGCAAGGCCTAAGCTGACCGACAGGGCGCCCGGCAGTCAACCGGCTGCCGGCGCCTGACTTCTCCCGTCGCCGCCCAAATAAACTCGTTGAAGCAGCCGTCCTGTTCCTTAACACGGCGTACGACCCAGCCGTCGGGCTGAGTCCATTGGCAGACCACCCATTGTTGCTGCAGGCTGCTGCTTGCTTGCGCCATCGCGTTGCTGAACAGGCTGAATGTTCCGGCGCTGCGCAAACCGAATAGTTCCACCGGCACCCAACGGTAGGCCCGCTTGTCGCCGGGGGCAATAAACCGGACCAGGACATCGCCGGATTTGCAGATCGTGGCGGAGGTCTGCACATTGAATTCGTTCAGGACGCCGGCGAATGGGGCTTCGATGCAACTGATGTTCTTGGTCCAGAGTGCAACTTGTTGCTTGCCTTCCTGGGATTTGAGGTAATCAACGACCACCTGGATGAGGGCAACAGCCAGTCCGGGATAGACCAGCAGCCATTGCCACCATTTTTCTGGCAACTTAAAACCGGATGACATACAACCTCCAATTTGCGTAAACTCGTGCATCTGACAGGAGCACTGCATGAATGAGTCAAAGTTGGCGGGCCGGCTGGAATTCCTGCGCGAAGCGGAGCGGCTGAAAAGCGTCTTGCGCAGCGGTTTCACCTCGACCGGACGGCCTGAAAGCACCGCCGAACATAGCTGGCGGCTGGCGCTGATGGCACTGGTGTTTGCCGACGAACTGCCCGGCCTCGATATCGCGCGCGTGCTGAAGCTGTCTATCGTGCACGACCTCGGTGAGGCAATCCATGGCGACATTCCCGCAATCCACCAGCACGCCCATCCTGGCAAGTCGGCGCAAGAGCGCGAAGACTTGCATACGCTGACGCGCGACCTCGACTCTCCTGCGCGCGAGGAGATAATCGCCCTGTGGGACGAGTACGAAGCTGCCGCCACGCCAGAAGCCCAGGCCGTGAAAGCGTTCGACAAACTGGAGACCATCCTCCAACACAACCAGGGCGATAATCCGCCAGATTTCGACTACGCCTTCAACCTGGGGTATGGCCGCAAGCACACTGCCACGGCGCCATTATTCGAGAGGCTGCGCGAAATGCTCGACGCCGAAACAAGTCAACGCCACCGGGCCGCGCCTCCGAAATGAGTGTATGCAGAGGAAAGGGCGGCTGGCAAGCGCAGCCAGGACGCAATCAAAAGCAGGTTTGATCTAAATCAGTTGCGGGTGTTGAAGAACTCGGTCGGCGGGCAGCCGAAGGTCTTGCGGAACATGGCAGTAAAGGCCGACTGGCTGGCGTAGCCGAGTTGATCGGCAACTTGCGACAGCGGCACGCCGCGGGCAATCAGCGGCGCAGCATGCGCCAGGCGTGCCTGCTGGCGCCATTGGCCGAAACTCATGCCGAGCTCCTTCTCGAACAGGCGTGCCAGCGTGCGTTCGGAAGCGCCCGCGCGCTGGGCCCATTCGCCGAGCGTCTGCGTATTGGCCGGCTCGGCAAGCAAGGCATTGCACATCGACTTGAGGCGTTTGTCGGTCGGCATCGGGACGCGAATCGGCAGGGTTGCCAGGCGCGGCAGTTCGTCGAGAATCAGCTCGGAAATCAGGCGCGAACGCTCGGACGGCGTGGCAGGGTCTTGCTGTTCAAGGGCCGCGACCAGTTCCCGCAACAGGGGCGAAAGCTCCAGTACCCGGCAGTTCTCGCCAGGGAAGGGATCGCGGGTTGCCGCGACAAACACGGGGCGCAGGCGCGCCGTTTCTATGACCGTTACAGCGTGTTCGATGTTGGCTCCGATCCAGACGGCGCGCTGCGGTGGCACGATCCAGCTGCTGTCGACGGTACTGACCCGTATCACGCCATCCAGCGCAAGCGTCAGCTGGGCATAGTCGTGCCGATGCGGTTGCAGGATGCGCGCGCTGTCCAGGTCGCGCGCGATCATTGTCACAGGCCGTGCTTCGGTCGGGTCGCGATGCTCGACGTATTTATCCGTGTGGGTGACAACCTTGATGGGCATAGGATTGGCGGTTTCGCGACAAAGGATGTCATATTAGCGGAAAACAGACGGGTTTTGTCTGCGTACACTTGTCGATATGAACACTAAAACCCTACTCAAACAAGATGCGCGCGTGATCGGCCTGGTTGGGCTGGCGCATGGCGTCTCGCACTTCTATCACCTGATCCTGGCTGCGCTGTTTCCCTGGCTGAAGACAGCGTTCGGCCTGAGCTACTCCGAACTGGCGCTGCTGATGACCGTGTTTTTTGTGGTGTCCGGCATTGGCCAGGCAATGGCGGGCTTCGTCGTCGACAAGGTTGGCGCGCGCCGCGTGCTGTTCTCCGGCATGGCGATGCTGGGCATCTCGGCGCTGGTGCTGTCAAATGCCCAGAATTACGCCGGACTGATGGTGGGCGCGTTGATGGCAGGGATGGGCAACAGTATCTTCCACCCGGCGGATTACACGATCCTCAACCAGCGTGTATCGCGCGACCGCCTGGCCCATGGCTTCTCGGTGCATGGCATCAGCGGAAGCATTGGCTGGGCCGCTGCCCCGCTGTTCCTGACGGGCGTAGCCAGCGCCACCGACTGGCGCACGGCCTTGCTGTCGGCAGCCGCCTTGCCCGCAATTGTGCTGGCGATCCTGTGGTGGAACCGCGAAGCGCTGCGGCCGGACCCGATTGTCCAGCATGCCGCAGGCACGCAGCAGGGCGGTTCGTTTGAGTTCCTGCGCCTGCCTTCGGTGTGGATGTGCTTTGGCTTCTTCTTCCTGACTGCGTTGGCGCTGGGCGGCATCCAGAGTTTCGCTTCGACCGGCCTGGTCAAGCTGTATGGCATGTCCCTGGCAATGGCAACCAGCGCGTTCACTGCGTACATGCTGGCATCGGCGCTTGGCATGATGCTGGGCGGTTTCCTCGGCGCCGGTCGCAAGAACCATGACCGCACTATTGCGGCGGCGTTTGCGCTGGCTGCCGTACTTGCGTTGTTGCTTGGCCTGGCCGTAGTGCCGGCTTGGGGTGCGCTGGTGCTGATGGCACTGGTTGGCTTCTTCTCCGGGATTGCCGGACCGTCGCGCGATTTGATGATCCGCGCCGCCGCGCCGAAGAATGCCACCGGCCGGGTGTACGGTGTGGTGTACTCGGGCTTGGACAGCGGCCTGTCGGTGGGCCCGCTGCTGTTCGGGCTGATGATGGATGCCGGCAAACCGCAGTTCGTATTCGCCGGCATCGCCTTCTTCCTGTTGCTGGCAATCGCCACCGCTACCGGGGTCGGCAGCCGCACCCGCGCCACCGCCAGCGCCGCCGCCTGATATAGTCGGGGCATCTTCCCTAACTGTGAGTGATGCCATGAGTTTTGCTACGACCGACCTGTGCGACGACAATCCTGGAAAACTGGAGGACGGCAGCCTGCAAGTGCTGCCGCCAGTCTTCCGCCACTTTGGCAAGCGGACCCAATTCGCCGGCCCGGCGGCGACGCTGAAGGTGCACGAAGATAATGCGCTGGTGCGCTCGACCCTGGAAACCCAGGGCGAGGGCAGGGTGCTGGTGGTCGATGGCGGTGGCAGCGTGCGCCGCGCGCTGGTCGGCGGCCAGCTTGGCCTGCTGGCCCAGAACAATGGCTGGGCGGGCGTGATCGTTGATGGCTGCGTGCGCGATAGTGCGGAACTGGCGCAGTGCGATGTCGGCATCATGGCCCTGGCTACGCATCCCCAGCGCAGTGCGCGTGAAGGCGTCGGTAAGCGGGATGTCAATGTGCAGGTCGCTGGCGTTGCGGTGCGTCCCGGCGACTGGATTTATGCGGACGCGGATGGCGTGCTGGTGGCCGGAGAAAAGCTGGCGTAGCCTGGGGCGCTTTCCATAATGTGAAATCATCATTTCATGCCATGGAAAGTGCACCAATTCAATAAACCATGTTGCTCTCGAAATGAGAAATGTTATTCCGTATCATGGAATATTGGCGCTAAGTTTTTGATTGTACGAACAAAAGTGGTGCTTATATGTCTTATATAAGACCATTGTTGCACTGAACAATCAAGCCTAAGATATCTCTAACGGTTTTCGTTTTCTAACGCTTTCGTAGGAGATCAATCATGGCTACTCGCGCCGAACAAATCGCTGCCCTTCAGCACGACTGGGACACCAACCCACGCTGGAAGGGCGTCACGCGCACTTACACCGCTGAAGACGTGGTGCGCCTGCGCGGCTCGCTGGCGATCGAACATACCCTGGCCAAACGCGGTGCGGAAAAGCTGTGGGACCTGGTGACCAACGAGCCCTTCGTCAACGCGCTGGGCGCGCTGACCGGCAACCAGGCCATGCAGCAGGTGAAGGCTGGCCTGAAGGCGATTTACCTTTCGGGCTGGCAGGTGGCGGGCGATGCCAACCTGGCGGGCGAGATGTACCCGGACCAGTCGCTGTACCCGGCCAATTCGGTGCCGATGGTTGTTCGCCGCATCAACAATACCTTCCAGCGCGCCGACCAGATCCAATGGTCGGAAGGCAAGGACGATATCGATTTCTTCGCGCCCATCGTGGCCGATGCGGAAGCCGGTTTCGGTGGCGTGCTGAATGCGTTCGAGCTGATGAAGGCCATGATTGAAGCCGGTGCTTCAGGCGTGCACTTCGAAGACCAACTGGCTTCGGTAAAAAAGTGCGGCCATATGGGCGGCAAGGTGCTGGTGCCTACCCGCGAGGCGGTTGAAAAGCTCACTGCGGCCCGCCTGGCGGCAGACGTGATGGGCACATCGACCCTGGTCATCGCCCGCACCGACGCTGAAGCGGCGGATTTGCTGACGTCCGATGTGGATGACAACGACAAGCCTTTCTGCACCGGCGAGCGCACGGTGGAAGGCTTCTACAAAGTACGCAATGGCCTGGAACAGTCGATCTCCCGCGCGCTGGCCTACGCCCCTTACGCTGACCTGGTGTGGTGCGAAACCGGCAAGCCGGACCTGGCTTTCGCCAAGGCCTTCGCCGAAGCCGTGCACGCCAAATTCCCGGGCAAGATGCTGGCCTATAACTGCTCGCCTTCTTTCAACTGGAAAAAGAACCTGGACGACGCGACCATCGCCAAGTTCCAGAAAGAGCTGGGTGCGATGGGCTACAAGTTCCAGTTCATCACGCTGGCCGGCTTCCATTCGCTGAACTACGGCATGTTCAACCTGGCACACGGCTACGCGCGCCGCCAGATGTCGGCCTTCGTGGAGCTGCAGGAAGCCGAATTCGCCGCCGCCGCCAAGGGCTTCACCGCAGTCAAGCACCAGCGCGAAGTCGGTACCGGCTACTTCGACGCCGTGACCCAGGCCATCCAGCAAGGCCAGAGTTCCACCACTGCGCTGCATGGATCGACGGAAGACGAGCAGTTCTTCGACGAGACCAAGAAGGTCGCTTAATCGCGGGTCACGAACACGCAGTCCAGCAGGATGCCCGACGGGTGCTGGTACTGCGTGTTATAGGTGGCTGGCGCACTGGCTGCGCAGCGCGCGCATGCGCAGTTCCCACAGGGCGGGAATGTCGGCGCTGGACGCTGGGAGAAGGGCGATCATTTGGCCAGTGTATCGCAGGCCTCGATGCGCATGAGATAATGCGGGCAAATCTTATTTTCCCGCTTTTCTATGTTCAGTTACCGCCACGCGTTCCATGCCGGCAATCACGCCGACGTCCTCAAACACTTTGTCCTGGTCCAGGTCCTGGAATACCTGAACCAGAAGGACGTCCCGTATACCTATATCGACACCCATGCCGGCGCAGGCGTCTATTCGCTGGATAGTGCACAGGCCGCCAAGACCGCCGAATTCGAAACCGGCATCGGCCCGCTGTGGGATCGCGATGACCTGCCGGAGCCACTGGCTGATTATGTCCAGCTGATCAAGGACCTGAACCCTAGCGGCAAGCTGCGCTTCTATCCGGGTTCGCCGTATTGTGCCGAGATCGTGGCGCGTGAAGAAGACCGTATCCGCCTGTTCGAGTTGCATCCATCGGACGCCAAGATCCTCGCCGACAATTTCCAGAAGCTGGAGCAGCACCAGGCCGCCAACGGCCGCCGTCCGACTGCGCGCGGCAAGCGTGTGATCGTCAACAAGGCCGATGGCTTCCTGGGCGTGAAGGCGTTGCTGCCGCCGCCATCGCGCCGCGGCATCGTGCTGTGCGATCCTCCGTACGAGGACAAGCAGGACTACAAGAAGGTCACGGACATGCTGAACGATGCGCTGAAGCGCTTCCCGACCGGCACCTACGCGGTCTGGTATCCGGTACTGCAGCGCATCGAGGCGCGTAACTTTGCCGAGCGCCTGAAGCACCTGCCGGCCAAGAGCTGGCTGAACGTGACCCTGTGCATCAGCACGCCGACGCCAGACGGTATTGCGCTGCACACCAGCGGCATGTTCCTGCTGAATCCGCCGTACACGCTGGAGCCGATGCTGCGCCAGGTCATGCCTTACCTGGTCCAGGTCCTGGGCCGTGATGCGGGCGCGCAGTTCACGCTGGAGAGTGGCGAAGCGACCACAGCCAGGAAGACGCCGCAGCGCACAACATAAAAATGTTGCCAAGACTGCACTAAAGGGTATAGGCTTGTAACCATGAGTCTTAGCAATGGGGAAACCCATGACAGCCGTGGTTGAAAGTGAAGTGCCGATCCCAATGCCGTATGCCAATCAGTTCTTCTTGGCACGGCAACCCATCCTCAACCGCAGCCAGCGGCTCGTAGCCTACGAGCTGCTCTACCGAAATGCCGAAGTCCACGAAGCCCGTGTGACGGACGGTACCCATGCCACTGCTTCCGTAATTGCCCACGCTTCCGAGCTGGGCATGGAGCAGGTTGTCGGCGACCAGCTTGCCTTCGTCAATGTCGATACGACGGGGTTGATGAGCGATTTCATTCACTTCCTGCCGAACGATAAGGTCATCCTCGAGGTGCTGGAGTCGGTGGAACCGACGCCGGAGGTGCTGAAGCGGGTGCAAGAGTTGAAACAGGCCGGCTACAAGTTCGCCCTGGACGATGTGGCAGGCGAAAGCGATGCCGTGACCGCTTTGCGTCCCCTGATGGATGTGATCAAGGTCGACATCAAGCAGATCGAGCGCGGCAACCTGCCGGCACTGGCGCGCAACCTGCGCAACCCGAACCAGAAGCTGCTGGCCGAGAAGGTTGAGACGGTCGAAGAATTCCGCGAATGCATGGACCTGGGCTTTGAATACTTCCAGGGCTATTATTTTGCACGGCCGGTAATCCTGAGCGGGAAGAAGATTACGCCTTCGCAGCTCTCCATCATGCACTTGCTCGACTTGCTGAACCAGGATGCGGACCAGCGCGAAGTGGAGCGCAGCGTCAAGCATGACCCCCTGATTTCGCTGAACTTGCTGCGCCTGGTGAATACGCCGGCGGTGGGGGCACGCTTCCGCATCAACTCGGTCGGACATGCGCTGATCGTGCTCGGGCGGCGGCAGCTGCAGCGCTGGCTGCAGATCCTGCTGTACGTGAAAGGCTCGGAATTCGATTCGCCGCTGTTGCAGATGGCAACCACGCGCGGCAAGACCATGGAGCTGGTGATGGGCCAAGTGCGACCGTCGGAACGGGTGGCTGCCGATATCGGTTTTACCGTCGGCATCATGTCGCTGATGGATGCGCTGTTCTCGGTGCGCATGGGCGAGATCCTCGAAAGCGTCAATGTGCTGGACGAGGTGCGTGATGCGCTTTTGCATCGCGAAGGCGATTATGGCGATGTGCTGCGCCTGATCGAGCTGATCGAGCGCGCGCAGGAGGGACGTGAGTTGACCGGCATCCTGCACAAGCTGGACCTGGCGCCCTCGGCGCTGTATGCACTACAGCGCGAGGCCTTTGAGTGGGTCAATGAATATGCCCACTCGGTCCAATAGCTTATTGGGCCAGTAGCAGGAAGACTGTTGGCTTCTTGTGGAAGTCCGGCGCCTTGCCGGCGTCGAGCAAGCCTTTCCATTGCGCGCCCGTCCGGGTGCGGATCGTTTCCGTTGGCAGGCTGATGTCGGTGGCTACGCAGATCAATGTGGTGCCGTTGCATGCGCCGACCAGCGCTTCCAGCATGGCGGCGTTGCGATAGGGCGTTTCGATGAACAGCTGCGTTTGCTTTTCCTGGCGAGAGCGGGTTTCCAGGTCTTTCAAGCGTTTGGCGCGCTGCGCGGCGTCGGTCGGCAGGTAGCCGTTGAAGGCGAAGCTTTGGCCGTTCAGGCCGCTGGCCATCACGGACATCAGGATGGAAGAGGGGCCTACGAGCGGACGGACCGGGATGTTGTTGGCGTGGGCCAGGCGGACCAGGTCAGCGCCGGGGTCGGCTACTGCCGGGACACCGGCTTCGGATAGCAGGCCGACGTCGTGGCCGGCTTTCAGTGGTTCGAGCAGGGCTTGCAGCGCGGCTTGCGGCGTGTTGATGTTCAGTTCGCTGATAGCGATTTCCTGGATGGGCTTGGCGGTGCCGACTTGCTTCAGGAAGGCGCGGGCGGTTTTGGCGTTTTCGGCGACGAAGTGGGTGAGCTGGGAGGTCAGTTGCTGCACGTGCTGGGGGATGACCTGGTCCAGGGAGTCGGTTGGGCCGAGGGTGTTGGGGATGAGGTATAGGGTGCCGTTCATTTTTTTAAACCGGTAATGCGGTGTCAGACCCGCAGGGTCAGACACCGGTCTGCATACTGTGTTGGCCGGTGCGCCGTAGGTGTCTGACCCTGTGGGTCGGACACCGGTTTACCGGTTTTGGAAAAAGCCGACGCCCGCAGCGCGCAGCATGCCAGTCAAGGCAATCAGCGGCAAGCCCGTAAGTGCCGTCGGATCGCTGGAATCAATCCGCTCCAGGATCGCAATCCCCAGCGCCTCGTTTTTCGCGCTTCCGGCACAATCATAGGGCTGCTCGATGCGCAGGTAAGCGTCCAATTCCTCATCCGTCAAATCGCGGAACTTGACCACGGTCTGGATGTCTTCAAGCTGGTGCGTATTGTTGCGTCCATCCCACACGCACAGCGCGGTATGAAATACCACCTCGCGCCCGCGCATTTTCTGCAATTGGGCCAGGGCATTGGCATGATTGCCAGGTTTGCCGATTTGTTCATCGTCCAGCGTGGCGACCTGGTCGGAACCGATCACGAGTGCACCGGGATGGCGGGCGGCCACAGCGGCAGCCTTCTCGCGGGCCAGGCGCAAAGCGGTAGCAGAGGGTGTTTCGCCCGCTTGCGGGCTTTCGTCGATATCGGGCACATCGACCGTAAACGGCAAATGCAGCCGCGACAGCAGCTCCCGGCGATAGGCCGAGCTGGATGCAAGAATGATGTTGGTTGTTTTCATCAGGGAAATGTTATATGCTCTCTGCGCCGTAGAAAAAGAGCGAAAAGTCTCGCAAGTCTTTGACGCGGCGTGGAAAATCCTGTTATTATCGCAGGTTTTCGAGGGAAATTTTAGCCAATGAATGCTTTTGAGATCGACGCCTTTGATTTTTGTCGGACCAACAGCAGCAAGGAAGGGGTAACTCCCGTCGCTGAAATGACCCGGCTTAGCAAGGAATGCGCTAACAATTCCGGTGAGTTGACCTGGAAGGTGGAGGGCGGTTCCAGCAAACAGGGTTTCCCGCAGATGCGCCTGACCGTTGCCGGCAAAGTGCAACTGGTGTGCCAGCGCTGCCTGACCCCGTTTGAATACGAAATCGATTCGTCGACGCTCCTGATGCTCGGCAAAGACGACGCGGATGCGGACGAAATCGAGGAAATCATTGATGATGAAAGCATTGACGTGATCGTCGGTGCGCGCTCCATGAATCTCATGGACCTGGTTGAAGATGAGGCCCTGCTGGCCTTGCCGCAGTCGCCGAAGCACGAGGTGTGTCCTGATACCTCGCTGGTCGACTCTGCGAAGAATGAGAAGCCTTCGCCTTTCGCAAGCCTCAAGGGCTTGAAGGCAAACTAAACGAATTAATCAGTTTGTAGTAGCAAAGAACGTGTCAAAACGCGTGCAGTAATCGAGTTTGGCATGGATGTAAAAGCTCGATTCGCATGTTTTTGCGCATCGGATGTGTTAAAATCTTAGAACTTTAGTATTAGGAG
>Ga0207425_1000305_pt1 | contig 35759 bp, 35 predicted proteins | sample AraplaF_Col_mTSA_FD_184255 | JGI IMG/M metagenome (GOLD analysis project Ga0207425, IMG submission 184255) | Arabidopsis root microbial communities from the University of North Carolina, USA - plate scrape MF_Col_mTSA (SPAdes) (version 3) | ecosystem: Host-associated > Plants > Roots >...
ACCCTTTGCCCTGAGGGATCAACGCATCGGCGAAACTGAACTGGCCACCATCCCGAACCGACATCGCATCATCTCCGCTCATCGCTAAGACAGAGAATCACAACGGTGAGATTTTGCAACGGCTCCCGCTGGGGAGAAGGGAGAGATTGGGGCGAGCGGCCTGCCACACATCCCTTCTCCCCAGCGGGGAGAAGATGGCGGCAGCCAGATGAGGGGGCCACACGGCACACCCTCACCCATAACCATCTCACACCATAATCACCTCACGACCCCGTATAAGCCGCAATCGCGGCCATGTTGACGATGTCGCTGTCCTTCGCCCCCATCGAGGTGATCTGCACCGCCTTGTCGACGCCGACGAGGATGGGGCCGATGACGGTGGAGCCGCCGAGTTCCTGCAGCATCTTGGTGGAGATCGAGGCCGAGTGGAACGCCGGCATGACCAGCACGTTGGCGGGGCCGGACAGGCGGCAGAAGGGGTATTGCTCCATCGCCTTGCGGTTCAGCGCCACATCCGCCGCCATTTCGCCGTCATACTCGAAATCCACATGGCGGCGGTCGAGGATGGCGACGGCTTCGCGGACGCGCTCGGAGCGCTCGCCGGAAGGGTGGCCGAAGGTCGAGTAGGCGAGCATGGCGACGCGGGGATTGTAGCCCATGCGGCGCGCGAACCCGGCGGCCTCCACCGCGATATCGGCCAGTTCCTCGGCCGACGGCATGTCGTGCACCGCGGTGTCCGCCACGAAGACGGTGCGCCCACGGCAGAGCGCGATCGACACGCCGATCACCCGGTGGCCCGGCTTCTCGTCGATGCAACGGCGGACATCCTCGAGCGCCGTCGAGTAGTTGCGGGTGATGCCCGTCACCATACCGTCGGCGTCGCCGAGCGCCACCATGCAGGCCGCGAAGTGGTTGCGGTCGTTGTGGATCAGGCGCTGGGCATCGCGGTGGAGATAGCCTTTGCGCTGCAGGCGGGCGTAGAGATAGTCGATATAGGCTTCCACCCGGTTGGAGATGCGGGCGTTGACGATCTCGAGGCCGGGGCGGTTGAGATCGATGCCGGCACGCTCTGCCGTCGCATGGATCAGATCCTCGCGGCCGAGCAGGATGGCGGTGCCGAGCTGCTGGTTGGCGTAGGAGAGCGCGGCGCGCATGACCTGCTCCTCCTCGGCCTCGGCAAAGACGACGCGCTTGGGATGGCGGCGGACACGCTCATAGAGGCTGGCGAGCGTGGAGGCGATCGGATCGCGACGCGCCGACAGTTCGCGGGCATAGGCGGCCATGTCGGGTATCGGCTTGCGGGCGACGCCGCTTTCCATGGCGGCCTGAGCGACCGCCACGGGGATTGCCGAAATCAGGCGCGGATCGAAGGGCACCGGAATGATGTATTGCGGCCCGAAGCGTGGGCGATTGCCCTGATAGGCGGCGGCGACATCGTCGGGAACGTCCTCTCGGGCGAGGCTCGCCAGCGCCCGGACGGCCGCGATCTTCATGTCGTCGTTGATCGTCGTGGCGCGGACATCGAGCGCGCCACGGAAGATATAGGGGAAGCCCAGCACGTTGTTGACCTGGTTCGGATAGTCCGAACGGCCGGTCGCCATGATGGCGTCATCACGGATGCCGGCCACTTCCTCGGGCGTGATCTCGGGATCGGGATTGGCCATGGCGAAGATGATCGGGCGGCCTGCCATCGACAGGATCATCTCCTCGGAGAAGGCGCCCTTCTGCGACAGGCCGAAGACGACGTCGGCGCCCTTCATCGCTTCTTCCAGCGTGCGCGCCTTGGTCTTGACCGCATGCGCCGACTTCCACTGGTTCATGCCCTCGGTGCGGCCCTGGTAGATGACGCCCTTGGTATCGCAGAGCACGATATTCTCGGGCGCGAAGCCCATGGCCTTGATGAGCTCGACGCAGGCGATCGCTGCCGCACCCGCGCCGTTGCAGACGAGCTTTGTCGTCTTCAGGTCGCGGCCAGTCAGCTCCAGCGCGTTGATGAGGCCGGCGGCGGCGATGATCGCCGTGCCGTGCTGGTCGTCGTGAAAGACCGGGATATCCATCAGCTCGCGAAGACGCTGCTCGATGATGAAACAGTCCGGCGCCTTGATGTCTTCGAGATTGATGCCGCCGAAGGAGGGGCCGAGAAAGCGGACGCAGTTGATGAACTCGTCGACATTCTCCGTATCGACCTCGAGGTCGATGCTGTCGACATCGGCGAAACGCTTGAAGAGGACCGACTTGCCTTCCATGACGGGCTTCGACGCCAGCGCACCGAGATTGCCGAGGCCGAGGATGGCGGTGCCGTTGGAAATGACCGCCACCATGTTGCCGCGCGACGTATAATCATAGGCGGTGGCGGGATCGGCGGCGATGGCCTTGACCGGAACGGCGACGCCCGGCGAATAGGCAAGCGAGAGATCCCGCTGCGTGGCCATCGGCTTGGTCGGGTTGACTTCGAGCTTGCCGGGTTTTCCCTGCGAATGGAAGTCGAGCGCTTCCTTGTCGGTAATGCCGTTGGCGGGGCGCTGCTTGCTGTTCATGTCGGGCATATCTCCTCCAAATCTCCTGACAACCGGCCTTCGATTGCGCTAGTCGACCCTCTATAGACACGCTGTTTGGGGCTGACACGACGCCTTGCGAAAAAGCCGTACGGCTACAATCGATTAAAATATCCGGTGGAACTGACAGGCGCCCTTCCAAGGGGTTCCTGACCTTGCGGCTCGTTGAATACCTCCCTTAATCCTCCTGTGGGCTAACGGCTCCCATTTCCCGATAGCTGTTGTCTTCTATAGCCGCGCTTCGATAGGGTGGCACCCTGTTTTTTAGGGAAAAGCCCACTCCGTGAACGATCGAATGACCTTGAGACACGAAGCCTTTTCGGCTGCCGAGCTTGCAACGGAAGAGAGCCGCGCCTCGGCCACGCCGATGATGGAGCAGTTCATCGAGATCAAGGCGAACAATCCGGATTCGCTTTTGTTCTACCGCATGGGCGATTTCTATGAGCTGTTCTTCGAAGACGCGCTCGACGCCTCGCGGGCGCTCGGGATCACGCTGACGAAGCGCGGCCAGCACATGGGCCAGGATATCCCGATGTGCGGCGTGCCGGTTCATGCCGCCGACGACTATCTGCAGAAGCTCATTGGACTTGGTTTCCGCGTGGCTGTTTGCGAGCAGGTCGAGGACCCGGCGGAAGCCAAGAAGCGCGGCAGCAAGTCGGTCGTGAAGCGCGACGTCGTGCGCCTGGTGACGCCGGGAACGATCACCGAGGAAAAGCTGCTTTCGCCTTCGGAATCGAATTATCTGATGGCGCTGACCCGCATTCGCGGCGCCTCCGAGCCGCTGATGGCGCTTGCCTGGATCGATATCTCCACCGGCGTTTTCCGCCTGGCGGAGACCGAGGCATCGCGGCTGCTTGCCGATATATTGAGGATCGATCCGCGCGAGCTGATCGTGCCGGATACGATGTTCCATGATCCGGAGCTGAAGCCGGTGTTCGACGTGCTCGGGCGCACCGCCGTGCCGCAGCCATCGGTGCTGTTCGACAGCGCCACGGCCGAGGGCCGGATCGCGCGCTATTTCGGCGTCTCGACGCTCGATGGCTTCGGCACCTTCTCGCGCTCGGAACTCGCGGCGGCGGCAGCGGCCGTTGCCTATGTCGAGAAGACGCAGATCGCCGAACGGCCGCCGCTCGGCAAGCCGGAGCGCGAAAGCGCTGCCTCGACGCTGTTCATCGACCCGGCGACACGCGCCAATCTCGAACTTGCGCGCACGCTTTCCGGCGATCGCAATGGATCGCTCCTGAAAGCCATCGACCGCACCGTCACCGGCGGCGGCGCGCGGTTGCTGGCCGAGCGCCTGATGTCGCCTTTGACGGACCCGCTGCGGATCAACGAGCGGCTGGATTCGATCGGCTTCCTGATCGAGGAGCCCTCGCTTTCGGGTGACCTGCGCGATCTCCTGAAGCATGTGCCCGATATGCCGCGCGCCCTGTCGCGCCTGGCGCTCGAGCGCGGCGGCCCACGCGATCTGGCGGCGATCCGGCAGGGGCTGAACGCGGCCACCGACGTGGCGCGGTTGCTCGAAACCGCGATGCTGCCCGAGGAATTGGCGGATGCGCTGGCGGGCCTGATCGCCCTGCCGCAACAGGTGGCGGCACTGCTCAGCGAAACGCTCGGTGACGAGCTGCCGCTTCTGAAACGCGACGGCGGATTCCTTCGCGACGGGGCCAATGCAGAGTTGGACGAGGTGCGGGCGCTGCGCGACCAGTCGCGCCGGGTGATCGCCGGGCTGCAGCTGCAATATGCCGACGAGACCGGCATCAAGTCACTGAAGATCAAGCACAACAACGTGCTCGGCTATTTCATCGAGGTGACGGCGGGCAATGCCGGGCCGATGACCGATACGCCGGAAGCCAAGGCGCGTTTCATCCATCGCCAGACGATGGCGAACGCCATGCGCTTCACCACCACCGAGCTTGCCGATCTCGAAAGCCGCATCGCCAATGCCGCCGACCAGGCGCTGTCGATCGAGCTTGCCGCCTTCGACCAGATGAGCGCGGCCGTCGTGGCGGAGGCCGAAACCATCAAGGCCGGTGCGCGGGCGCTTGCCATAATCGACGTTGCCGCGGGGCTCGCGCTGCTTGCCGACGAGCAGGCCTATTGCCGGCCGCTGGTCGATGGCTCGACCATGTTCGCCATCGAGGGCGGGCGGCATCCCGTTGTCGAGCAGGCGTTGCGCCGCCAGTCCACCGGCCCCTTCGTTGCCAATAATTGCGACCTCTCGCCCGAGGGAGACGGCAAGGATGGGGCGATCTGGCTTTTGACCGGCCCGAACATGGGCGGTAAGTCGACCTTCCTGCGCCAGAACGCGCTGATCGCCATTCTCGCGCAGATGGGCTGCTTCGTGCCGGCGACCTCGGCGCATATCGGCATCGTCGACCGTCTGTTCTCGCGTGTCGGCGCTTCCGACGATCTGGCGCGCGGACGCTCGACCTTCATGGTCGAAATGGTGGAGACCGCCGCCATCCTCAACCAGGCGACCAGTCGCTCGCTCGTCATCCTCGACGAGATCGGGCGCGGCACCGCCACCTTCGACGGCCTGTCGATCGCCTGGGCATCGGTCGAGCATCTGCATGAGGCCAACCGCTGCCGCGGGCTGTTCGCCACGCACTTCCACGAATTGACCGTGCTCTCGGAGAAGCTGGCGCGGCTTTCCAACGCGACGATGCGCGTGAAGGAATGGGACGGCGACGTGATCTTCCTGCACGAAGTCGGCCCTGGTGCCGCCGACCGCTCCTACGGTATCCAGGTGGCGCGGCTTGCCGGCCTGCCGGCCTCGGTAGTTGCCCGCGCCCGCGATGTGCTGACGCGGCTCGAAGACGCCGACCGCAAGAACCCGGCGAGCCAGCTGATCGACGATCTGCCGCTGTTTCAGGTGGCTGTGCGGCGCGAGGATGTGGCGCGCGGACCTTCGAAGGTCGATGAAGCCTTGAAAAACATGAGCCTCGACGACATGACGCCGCGCGAGGCGCTGGACGCGCTCTACGACCTCAAGAAGAAGCTGAAGCAGGGGTAAGCGCATGTTCATGGACCGCCTGCTTCGCGAAACGCAGCTGCTCGCCAATATCTTCACGGCGATCGAGGCGCTTCGCCTTGCCGACGAACACGGCAATCCGCGCGGCTGGGCCTCGCCCTTCGGGCTGCTGCAGATCATCGCCTGCTGCTTGCGCATATCGGATCTGACGGCCTCCATCGCCAAAGCGGGTTACCGCGAATGCGACAAGGAGATGCTTGAAGAGATCGCCAGCGAAAACCGCAAGGTGCTTTATTCCGTCAACGAGCAGATCGCCGCCTAAGCCGGGCCGCCTCGTATGCCGTCTCGGCGCACGATCACCTTTTCGCCAAAATTAAAGGTTCTTGCAGTATGAAAGCCCGTGTCAAATTGCGGGCAAAGAGGCTATAGCGCATGCAGACGAAACGAGAGGCGCAGCAGATGGCCGCGCCGCGCGAACAGGAAGCCGCCCAGCGCATGGCGCCGACGAACGATATCGATTTCTCCGACATTCTCGACACCGACTATCTGCGCAAGCAGTGCGACGCCGTGGTGGAGGCCAACAAGAACCGGCCGGACGCGATGCGCTCCGATCTGCTCGGCATCTTCAAGAAGGCCAGCACGGATGGGCGCAACAAGGCGCGCGAACTGCTGTCTGCCGACGGCAGCGGCCTGAAATGCGCACGGCGGATTTCCTGGCTGCAGGACCAGATCATCACGGTTCTCTACGAATTTTCCACCGACCACGTCTTTCCCAAGCAGAAGGACAAGTTCTCGGTGACCGCCGTCGGCGGCTATGGCCGCGATACGCTGGCGCCGGGCTCGGATATCGACCTGCTCTTCCTGTTTCAGCCGAAGCCGGCGGAAGAGACGCACAAGGCGGTCGAATTCATCCTCTACATGCTGTGGGACATGGGCTTCAAGGTGGGCCACGCCACGCGCACCGTCGAAGAGTGCATCGCGCTGTCGAAGTCCGACATGACGATCCGCACGGCGATCCTCGAAATGCGCTACATCTGCGGCCTTCGTTCGCTCGAAACCGAGCTGGAGGCCCGCTTCGACAAGGAGATCGTCACCGGCACCGGCCCGGAATTCATCGCCGCCAAGCTTGCCGAACGCGACGAGCGCCACCGCAAGGCAGGCGACACGCGCTATCTCGTCGAGCCGAACGTGAAAGAGGGCAAGGGCGGCTTGCGCGACCTGCACACGCTGTTCTGGATCTCCAAGTATTACTACCACGTGCGCGACACCGCCGAACTGGTGGCGCTCGGCGTTCTCTCCAAGCACGAATATCGTCTGTTCGAGAAGGCCGACGACTTCCTCTGGGCCGTGCGCTGCCACATGCATTTCCTCACCAACAAGGCCGAGGAACGGCTCTCCTTCGACATCCAGCGCGAGATCGCAACGGCGCTCGACTATCACTCGCGCCCCGGCCTTTCGGCCGTCGAGCGCTTCATGAAGCACTACTTCCTTGTGGCCAAGGACGTCGGCGACCTGACGCGCATCCTTTGCGCCGCACTTGAGGACCAGCAGGCGAAATCGACGCCGGGGCTGTCGGGCGTGTTCAGCCGCTTCACCCACCGCACCCGCAAGATCGCCGGCAGCACCGACTTCATGGAGGATCGCGGCCGCATCGCGCTCGCCAGCCCCGATGTGTTCAAGCGCGATCCCGTCAACATCATCCGCCTCTTCCATGTGGCCGATATCAACGGGCTCGAGTTCCATCCGGATGCGCTGAAGCGCGTGACGCGCTCGCTCAGCCTGATCGACAACAGCGTGCGCGAGAGCGAGGAAGCCAACCGGCTGTTCCTCTCGATCCTGACGTCGAAGCGCGACCCGGCGCTGATCCTGCGGCGCATGAACGAGGCCGGCGTGCTCGGCCGCTTCATTCCCGAGTTCGGCAAGATCGTCGCGATGATGCAGTTCAACATGTATCACCACTACACTGTCGACGAGCATCTGCTGCGCAGCGTCGACGTGCTCTCGGAGATCGACAAGGGCAAGGCCGAAGAGCTGCACCCGCTCGCCAACAAGATGATGCCCGGGATCGAGGATCGCGAGGCGCTCTATGTGGCGGTGCTGCTGCACGACGTCGCCAAGGGCCGCCAGGAAGACCACTCGATCGCCGGCGCCCGCGTCGCCCGCAAGCTCTGCGCCCGTTTCGGCCTGTCGCACAAGCAGACGGACACCGTGGTCTGGCTGATCGAGGAGCATCTGACCATGTCGATGGTGGCGCAGACGCGCGACCTGACCGACCGCAAGACGATCACCGACTTCGCCGACCGCATGCAATCGCTCGAGCGGCTGAAGATGCTGATGATCCTGACGGTCTGCGATATCCGCGCCGTCGGCCCGGGCGTCTGGAACGGCTGGAAGGGCCAGCTCTTGCGCACGCTCTATTACGAGACAGAGCTCCTGCTTGCCGGCGGCTTCTCCGAGGTGTCGCGCAAGGAGCGCGCTGCCGTGGCCGCCGAGGCGCTGTTCAACGCGCTTGCCGACTGGAGCCAGAAGGATCGCAAGATCTACAGCAAGCTGCACTACCAGCCCTACCTGCTTTCGGTACCGCTGGAAGACCAGGTGCGCCATGCCGGCTTCATCCGCCAGGCCGACAAGGCAGGCCAGGCGCTGGCGACGATGGTACGCACCGACAGCTTCCATGCCATCACCGAAATCACCGTGCTCTCGCCCGACCACCCGCGCCTGCTCGCCGTCATCGCCGGCGCCTGTGCCGCGGCCGGCGCCAACATCGTCGACGCGCAAATCTTCACGACCTCAGACGGCCGGGCGCTCGACACGATCCATGTCAGCCGCGAGTTCAAGGACGATGCCGACGAGCTTCGCCGCGCCGGCACGATCGGCAGGATGATCGAGGACGTGCTTTCCGGCCGCAAGCGGCTGCCCGAGGTGATCGCGACCCGGACCAAGAACCGCAAGAAGAGCAAGGCCTTCTTCATTCCGCCTTCGGTCCATATCTCCAACAGCCTGTCGAACAAGTTCACCGTCATCGAGGTCGAGTGCCTCGACCGTCCGGGCCTTTTGTCCGAGGTGACCGCCGTGCTGTCGGATCTTTCGCTCGACATCCAGTCGGCGCGGATCACCACCTTCGGCGAAAAGGTGATCGACACCTTCTACGTCACCGATCTCGTCGGCCAGAAGATATCGGGCGACAGCAAGCGCTCCAACATCACCGCCCGGATGAAGGCCGTGATCGCGGAAGAGCAGGATGAGCTGCGCGAGCGCATGCCGTCGGGCATGATCGCGCCGGCCGACACGGCCGAGAGGACGCGATAGGTGGTCGCCAAGTCCTCTCTCCCTCATTCCTGTGCTCGTCACAGGAATCCAGCTGCCGCGCGTCCGCGCGGCGAAGGACTCTTTTTCAGCCCAAGGACTTGGGCTGGCTGGATTCCTGTGACAAGCACAGGAATGAGGGAGTTCTGTGGGATCGGCGCATTCAAGCAATTGCACTCTCACCCTTCCCATGAAGGAATTTTAGCCGCATGAGCCTCGTCAAGAAATTCGCCACCGTCGGCGGCGCCACGCTGGGCAGCCGGTTGTTCGGCTTCGCCCGCGAAACGCTGATGGCGGCGGCACTCGGCACCGGGCCGATGGCCGACGTGTTTTACGCGGCCTTCCGCTTTCCAAACCTGTTTCGCCGGTTGTTTGCCGAAGGCGCGTTCAACGCCGCCTTCGTGCCGCTCTTCGCCAAGGAGATCGAGGCGAACGGCACCGATGGCGCCAAGCGCTTCTCCGAGGAAGTGTTCGGCGTTCTGTTCTCGGTGCTGCTGCTCATCACCATCGTGATGGAGCTCTCGATGCCGCTCCTGGTGCGCTTCATCATCGCGCCGGGCTTTACCGACGATCCGGAGAAGTTCTCGATCACCGTGCGCATGGCGGCGGTGATGTTTCCCTATCTGATGTGCATGTCGCTGACGGCGATGATGAGCGGGATGCTGAACTCGCTGCATCACTTCTTCGCCGCCGCCGTGGCGCCGGTCTTCCTCAACGTCGTGATGATCGGGGCGCTGTTCTACGCGCTCTACACCGGCGCCGAACCGCTGCAGACCGCCTGGTATCTCTCCTGGGGCGTCTTGGTCGCGGGTGTCCTGCAGCTCGCCGTCGTCTATTTCGGCGTGCTGCATGCGGGCATGAGCATCGGGATCCGCTTCCCTAGGATCACGCCCAACGTCAAGCGACTGCTGATCCTTGCCGTCCCCGCCGCCGTGACCGGCGGCATCACCCAGATCAACCAGATGATCGGCCAGGCGATCGCCTCTAGCAAGGAGGGCGCGATCGCGGCCCTGCAATATGCCGACCGCATCTACCAGCTGCCGCTCGGCGTGGTCGGCGTTGCCGTCGGCGTCGTGCTTCTTCCCGAGCTTGCGCGCGCGCTGAAAGGCGGGAACCTGCGCGAAGCCGGCAACCTGCAGAACCGCTCGATCGAATTCGTGATGTTTCTCACGATCCCCGCCGCCTTCGCGCTTTGGATCCTCTCCGACGAGATCATTCGCGTGCTTTACGAGCGCGGCGCCTTCCACCAGGAAAACACCATGATCGTCGGCTCGATCCTGGCGATCTACGGCATCGGCCTCCCTGCCTTCGTGCTGATCAAGGCGCTGCAGCCGGGCTTTTACGCCCGCGAGGACACCAAGACGCCGATGCGCTTTTCGGCGGTCGCCGTCGGCGTCAATTGCGCCACGGCACTGACGCTGTTTCCCTATCTCGGCGCGCCCGGGATCGCGGTCGCGGAAGCCACGGCCGGATGGATCAGCACGGTTCTTCTCTTCTCCACACTGCTGCGGCGCGGCCACCTGACATGGGAATGGGCGCTCGCGCGGCGCACGGCGCTGCTCGTCGTTTCCGCCGCCGTCATGGGCGCCGTCATCATGTATCTCCAGCATCGCTGGGAGCCGTGGCTTGCCTCGAGCGCTTCGCTTGCCACCAAAGTCGGCACGCTCGGCATGCTGATCGGCATCTCGATGGTCGTCTATTTCGCCACCGCGTTTTTGATCGGCGGCGCGAACCTCGGCATGATCCGCCGCAACCTCAACCGCAAGCCGGCGGTTACCAAGACCGACGGCTGATCCCCCGGTTGGCGCAGTTCTAACAGTGCGTCCAGCGACGCTTCGGGCCGACATCGACATGGATGATGCCGTTGCAATAACGGCCGATGCCGCCGATCCCCGGCGCCTGCGCGGCAATGGCGATGATGGTCTTTTCGGACACGCCGGGCACCCGGATATCGGCGGCGGCACAATTGCGGTGCTGCGAATGCGAGCGGCCGGAATGCGCCCTCAGCCCCGAGGTGACCAGCGGGCGACGGCCCGTCTTGTCGGCGATATAGGTGAGGATGCCCCTCAGCCTCGGCGGAAAGCAGCCGGCGCGAACACTGACGGTCTGCAGACTATAGGCAAGCGTTTCATTTTTCTTCAGCGGCCCGATCGAGAGTTTTCGAACATTCTGGGCTGTGGCGCCATTGAGGCTGGAGAGGCTGAACAAGCCGGCGAGTGCGATTGAGAATGCAGGATGCATCATGTCGTCCCCCAGTTGGGAGCGCCGCAAAAGGCGGCGCTCGCGTTTGCGGGCGGAAAAACTCTCCTCAAAAATGGCCAATTTAAGGAAACTCCTACCCAGGATATCAGGTAGACGCCTTATTTTACGTCTAATTACTACATTCAAGATACCTAAAATGAAGTATGAATTGCCCTTTTCGCGAGAGCGCTTGAGCATGTTCACAAAAAATCGTCCGTCGGTTTTCCCCGCCTCGAAAACCCCGCCCTACACTATCGGCGTCCCGTCATCGGATACACCGGCAGGCGTGCCGGCGAGGCGGGATCGGCGCGGAGCGTGAGGGTGAGACGCAAAACCTCATGACCCGGGTCCGCGGAAAATGATCTCCCTCCGGTGACGGCGGGTCTTGTCACAAGACGGGCCTGAGTTGAGCCCGGACGTGCCTGTGAGGCACACATGGTCTCGCCGCGAAGTTGGGCGAGAAGGCAGAGAGATCGGAGTCGCGGATAAAAACCGCCGAACGGGGCGCTGGGAAGCGCCATATTCTACTTACTCAATCGAGGTGATTTCCAGCGCCCCGTCCGACTGAAGGTTGCATGGTGGAGACACGGGTGAGAGGCCGCGTGGGGTTTTGGTGTGTGGATGCGGTGTGGTGATCGAGAGGTTTCACCGTGGAATACCCCCCTCTGCCCTGCCGGGCATCTCCCCCACAAGGGGGGAGATCGACTCGTGGCGTGCTCCCCATCCAAACAATGAGAGTGGAGCGAGCGGCCGCGCCCAGCCAATCTCCCCACCTGTGGGGGAGATGCCCGGCAGGGCAGAGGGGGGTATCACACGGCACAACAATTACGTTCACAGCTGCCGCCCGACAACGCCGCCCAGGATTTCCGGATCCCAACCGCAACACCTCCAACCCCATCCGCCGCACCACCACCACAACCCCTTGATCACAAGCCATCCGACGTGCATAAGCCGCGACGTTAGCAACATGGGCCGTTGGCCCTGGGGCCCTCCACAAGCCTAATCGAGGACATGATGAACGAATTCAAGAAACTGGTCTTTTCGGGGGTTCAGCCGACCGGCAATCTCCATCTCGGCAACTATCTCGGCGCGATCCGCAAGTTCGTGGCGCTGCAGGACGGCAACGACTGCATCTATTGCGTGGTCGACATGCACGCGCTGACGGCACAGCTGGTGCATGAGGACATGCCGAACCAGATCCGCTCGATCGCCGCCGCCTTCATTGCCTCCGGCATCGACCCGGTGAAGCACATCGTCTTCAACCAGTCGGCCGTGCCGCAGCATGCGGAACTCGCCTGGATCTTCAACTGCGTGGCGCGCATCGGCTGGATGAACCGCATGACGCAGTTCAAGGACAAGGCCGGCAAGGACCGTGAGCAGGCCTCGCTCGGTCTCTACGCCTATCCGAGCCTGATGGCCGCCGACATTCTCGTCTATCGCGGAACGCATGTTCCCGTCGGCGACGACCAGAAGCAGCATCTGGAACTTGCCCGCGACATCGCGATGAAGTTCAACCTCGATTACGCCGAGCATATCCGCAAGGCTGGATACGGGGTGGATATCACCGTCGGCAAGGAGCCGGTGCATGCCTACTTCCCGATGGTCGAGCCGATGATCGACGGCCCGGCGCCACGCGTCATGTCGCTGCGCGACGGCACCAAGAAGATGTCGAAGTCGGACCCATCCGATCTGTCGCGCATCAACCTGATGGACGACGAGGACGCGATCTCGAAGAAGATCCGCAAGGCCAAGACCGATCCGGATGGCTTGCCGAGCGAACTCGACGGCCTGCAGGGCCGCCCGGAAGCCGACAACCTCGTCGGCATCTACGCGGCACTTGCCGACAAGTCGAAGGCCGAGGTGCTCGCGGAATTCGGTGGACAGCAGTTCTCCGTGTTCAAGCCGGCGCTGATCGACCTCTCGGTCAAGGTGCTCTCGCCGATCACCGCCGAGATGCGCCGCCTGATGGCCGACACCAGCCATATCGACGCGATCCTGCGCGATGGCGGCGAGCGGGCACGCGCGCGGGCCGAAGTGACAATGAAGGAAGTCCGCGACATCGTCGGCTTCCTCTACTAGCAAACTGAGCCGGGCGGCTTCGGCCGCCCGGGCTTCTCCAGTCGGACTTGTCGAAGCCCCGCACTTGTCCAAGACTGGACTGCGGCGTACTCTCCTCAGAGCCATGAGGAGGCCAAGATGCGCGACCGGAACCTCATTCAGATTGGCATGATGGAGGTTCGGCTGCTGGTCGATGAGGACCAGAGCGCGGGCAGCATGGTCATGTTCGAATTCGTGGTCCCCTACCAGTCCCGCGTGCCGGCGGCGCATTATCACGACGATGTCGACGAAGTGATCTTCGGTCTCTCCGGAACGATGACGACAACAGTCGATGGCGAGCGCTGCGAGGTGCGGGCCGGCGACACGGTGTTCATTCCGCGCGGCGTGGTCCACACGCATGAGAACCTCCACCAGGAAACGGCGCGTGCGCTGATCACCATGACGCCGGGGCTGATCGGCAGGCGGTTCTTCGAGGAGATCGCATCGGCGATCAATGTCATCGGCAAGCCCGATATCGAGCATGTGAAGGAAATCATGCTGCTTTACGGGCTCGTTGCAGCACCACGATAGCCTCGGCCGAACACCTGTCGGTGAGCGGACAGTTTGCGGCAAAACGGGGACTTGCAAATCTCCCGGATCAAGTGTCAGAGTCGCGCTCATGGTATCAAAACGACTCTCACGCCTCGAAGGTCACCGCCGCAAGTTCATGGCCGTGATCGATGACACGCCCGAATGCCAACGCGCCGTCCATTATGCCGGCCGGCGCGCCAAGAATTCCAATGGCGGATTGGTGCTCGTCTACGTAATCCCCGACGGCGATTTCCAGCAGTGGCTGGGGGTCGAGGAGATCATGCGGGCCGAAGCACGCGAGGAAGCGGAAGCGGTCGTCGCCAAGTCCGCCCAGCTGGTGCGCGAGAATATCGGCATCGAGCCGGAGATCGTCATTCGCGAGGGCAGTGCGGCCGAGCAGATCAATGCCGTGATCGAGGACGACCGCGACATCGCTATCCTGGTGCTCGCCGCAAGCTCCGCCAAGGAGGGTCCGGGGCCACTGGTGTCGTCGGTTGCCGGCCGTGGCGCGGCCTTTCCCATCCCCGTCACCGTCTTGCCTGATACACTGAGCGATGAGGAACTGGACGCGTTGGCATAAAGCGCTTTCTTGAGTATCAGTCTCTTGAATAGCGAGGCCAAACGGCTTATTTCTACTTTTGAAGAATTCTAAATACGTCGCGGGCGCGCGCCTGCCGCACGGAGAGCACCATGTTTATCCAGACCGAAGCCACGCCGAACCCATCCACGCAGAAGTTCCTGCCGGGCAAGATCGTCATGGAGAGCGGCACCGCCGAGTTCCGCAATCGCGAGGAAGCGGCTGCCTCGCCGCTCGCCGCGCGCCTGTTCGAGATCAACGGCGTCACCGGCGTCTATTTCGGCTATGATTTCATCAGCGTCTCCAAGGAAGACCAGGAGTGGCAGCATCTGAAGCCCGCCATTCTCGGCTCGATCATGGAGCATTTCATGTCCGGCAAGCCGGTCATGGGCGCTTCCTCCGTGCTTGGTGAAGCAGCCGACGCCGATGGCGAATTCTTCGACGAGGGTGACGAGACGATCGTTCTGACCATCAAGGAACTGCTGGAGACGCGCGTTCGTCCGGCCGTTGCCCAGGATGGCGGCGACATCACCTTCCGCGGCTTCAAGGACGGCACCGTCTATCTGAACATGAAGGGCTCGTGCGCGGGCTGCCCGTCCTCGACGGCAACGCTGAAGCACGGCGTCCAGAACCTTTTGCGCCATTTCGTGCCGGAAGTTCAGGAAGTCGAAGCCGTCTGACCAACTGAACCAGCATTCGCGATGACGCGGCGTTTGCAAACGCGGCGTTTTGCGATGTATGGACAAGTCAGGAACGGTTTATTCGGAAATAGATGCCATGATCATACTGGCGCTCGACACCGCAGGTGTGGATTGCGCTGCTTCTGTCTATGACAGCAGCAGGAATACGGTGCTGGGGGAGGCATCGGACATGATCGGCAAGGGGCATGCAGAGCATCTGATAGGGATCGTGGATCGCGCGCTGGATCAGGCGGGCGTTCAGCTTTCCGATGTCGAGCGCGTAGCCGTCACCATCGGTCCGGGCTCATTCACCGGTATCCGCGTCGGCGTCGCCGCCGCCCGCGGCTTTGCCCTTTCGCTCGGCGTTCCCGCCGTCGGCATCACGACGCTTGCTGTCATGGCCGAAGCCGAGCGTGAACGCTCGCCGGGCCGACAGGTGCTGGCCGCCATGGATGCCAAGCGCAACGAGATCTATCTGCAGGCCTTTGACGCCGATGGCACGCCGCTCGATGAAGCCAGGGCCGTGGCCGTCGAGGACGCGCAGGCCTTCGCGGCATCCTTCGACGGCGTCGTCACCGGCTCGGCAACGCCCTTGCTGCGGCCGGACGCTACGGGCGAACACGCCAACCATTTCCCCATCTCCATCGTGGCGCGCCTTGCCGCTGCCGCCGACCCCTCTTCCGGAAAGCCGAAGCCACTTTATCTGCGCGGACCCGACGCCAAACCGCAGGCCGGGTTTGCGATTGCGCGAGTATGACCATGCTGGAATCCTATCTGTCGCTGAAGCCGGAATTCGAAATCATCCCGATGGATGCCGATGATTGCCATGCGGTATCGACGCTGCACGGCGAGCGCTTCGCCCGCCCCTGGGGCGATGGCGAGTTCTACAGCCTGCTCAGCCAGAACAACGTCTTCGGCTTCGTGGCGCGGCAGACCAACGCCTTCCTGAAAAAGCCGCTGCCCGGCTTCGTCCTGGCGCGCGAGGTTGCCGGCGAGGCAGAGATCCTGACGATCGCCGTGCAGGCGAAGGTCGGCCGGTCGGGGCTTGGATGGCGGCTGATGCAGGCGGCGATGCGCGAGGCCAAGCAGCGCGGCGGCGAAAGCATCTTCCTCGAGGTCGACAAGGGCAACGTCGCGGCATTGGGCCTTTACCGCAAGCTCGGTTTCGACCAGGTCGGAGAACGCCGTGGATACTACAAGGACGCCAATGGCGACGTGTCCACGGCGCTTGTCATGAAGCGCATTCTTCGCTAGTTCCGTCTTGAGACGTTGACTATCGAAAGGCTCCTGATGACGGATGTGGCAAAGACCCTCGAGGAACTCTGCACCGAGCGCGGCATGCGCATGACGGAGCAGCGCCGGGTCATTGCGCGCATTCTCGAGGAATCAGAAGACCATCCTGACGTCGAGGAGCTCTATCGCCGCTCGGTGAAGGTCGACGCCAAGATCTCGATTTCCACCGTCTACCGCACCGTCAAGCTGTTCGAGGACGCCGGCATTATCGCCCGCCACGACTTCCGCGACGGCCGTTCGCGCTACGAGACAGTGCCGGAAGAGCATCACGATCACTTGATCGACCTGAAGACCGGCGTCGTCATCGAGTTCCGCTCGCCGGAGATCGAGGCGCTGCAGGAGCGGATCGCCCGCGAGCACGGTTTCACGCTGGTGGATCACCGGCTCGAGCTCTACGGCATACCGCTCAAGAAGGACGATCACTGATATCATGCGTGCAGCCGCGGAGTGTTCGATTTGATCGCCTGGCTGCGCGTCGCCCTCGCCGGCATCGTCATTCTCATCGCCAGCATCCTGCTCATGCCCTGGCAGCTCCTTGCCCTGCGCTACGACTGGAAGATGCGCCGCTGGCTGCCGCGCGTCTGGCACCGCATCATCTGCTTCTGTCTCGGCATCCGGGTTCGCGTTCACGGGCAGATGGAAACGCATCGGCCGCTGATGCTGTGCGCCAACCACTCCTCGTGGATGGACATCATGGTGCTCTCCTCGATCGCCGACGTCGCCTTCATCGCCAAGAACGAGGTGCGCGACTGGCCGATCTTCGGCACGCTCGCCAAGCTGCAGAAGAGCGTGTTCGTGGTGCGCGAGGAAAAGCGCAATACCGGCAACCAGGTGAGCGAGATCGCCGCGCGCATGGCAGACGGCGAGATCGTGGTGCTGTTTCCCGAAGGCACGACGTCTGATGGCAACCGGCTGCTGGAGGTGAAATCCTCGCTATTCGGCGCCGCCGCCATGGCCGTCCCCGCTTCGCCCACGGGCACCGTCATCGTGCAGCCAGTGGCCGTCGCCTACACCGGCGTGCACGGCCTACCCATGGGCCGCTACCACCGCCCGCTTGCCTCCTGGCCCGGCGATGTCGAGATGCTGCCGCACCTCAAAGACATGCTCCGCTGCGGCGCCTTCGACGTCGATGTCCACTTCGGCGAAGCGGTCTCCTACAGCGCCGAGACCAACCGCAAGCAGGTCAGCGCCACGATCGCCAGCCGTATCCGCGCCATGCTCGGTGCGGCGCTTAGAGGCCGGGACGCAAACTGAGGCAAGATTCCCTTTTCTCGCGCGTCAAAAACCACTAAATAGCCGGCATGACCCAGGACAGCGCCCTCCTCCCGGCCCCGGAGACCACACTCCGCGATGGCAGCAACAGCCGCAAGGTTTTCATCAAGACCTACGGCTGTCAGATGAACGTCTATGACTCCACGCGCATGAGCGATGCTCTGGCGCGCGACGGCTATGAGCCGACGGAGGACATGGAGCAGGCCGATCTCGTGCTGCTGAACACCTGTCATATCCGCGAGAAGGCGGCCGAGAAGGTTTACTCGGCGCTGGGGCGACTGCGCGACATGAAGAAGGAGCGCAACAAGGAAGGCCGCGAGTTCATGATCGGCGTGGCCGGTTGCGTGGCGCAGGCCGAAGGCGAGGAGATTCTCCGCCGGGCGCCCGCCGTCGATGTCGTCATCGGGCCGCAGACCTATCACCGCCTGCCGGAAGCGCTGCGCCGCGCCAAGGAAGGGCAGCGCATCGTCGATACGGAATATGCGCTGGAAGACAAGTTCGAGCATCTGCCGATCGCCGAAAAGACCAAGATCCGGGCGCGCGGCGTCACCGCGTTCCTGACGGTGCAGGAAGGCTGCGACAAGTTCTGCACCTTCTGCGTGGTGCCCTATACGCGCGGCTCGGAAGTGTCACGCCCGGTCTCGCAGATCGTCGAGGAAGCGCAGAAGATGGTCGAGGGCGGCGTGCGCGAGATCACGCTGCTCGGCCAGAACGTCAATGCCTGGCACGGTCTGGGTCCCAACGGCCAGGAATGGACGCTGGGCGACCTGCTTTATCGGCTCGCCGAGATCCCCGGCCTTGCCCGGCTTCGCTACACGACAAGCCATCCCCGCGACATGGACGACCGGCTGATCGAGGCGCATCGCGATCTCAGAGCGCTGATGCCCTATCTGCATCTTCCGGTGCAGGCGGGCTCCGACCGGATCCTGAAGGCCATGAACCGTCGCCACACGGCCGCCGAGTATCTGACGCTGGTCGAGCGCATCCGCGCCGCGCGTCCGGATATCGCGCTCTCGGGCGACTTCATCGTCGGTTTTCCGGGGGAGACAGACGCCGATTTTGAGGATACACTAAAACTCGTTGAGAAGGTCCGCTATGCGCAGGCCTTCTCGTTCAAATACTCGACGCGGCCGGGTACGCCCGGCGCTGATCTGAAGGACCAAGTGCCGGAAGAGATCAAGGCAGAAAGGCTCGAACGCCTGCAGGCGCTTCTCCTGAAGCAGCAGCAGGAATTTGCCGAATCCTGCGTCGGGAAGACCATCGAACTGTTGCTCGAAAAGCCCGGTCGCATGTCTCAACAACTTATCGGCCGTTCCCCCTGGCTTCAGTCGGTGAATGTTGATGCAAAAGCATCGCAAATCGGTGACATTATTAAAGTGCGAATCACAGGTACCGGACCCAACAGCCTGTTTTCCGAGATGGTAGAGGCTGGTGCCTAACTCAAGGAGCTCGACCGCTTGAACGGACAAGAATTGGTTTCTTCTTCACCGCGCCACCCACGCATCGCGAGCGACGCCAATCACTTTATTCTGACGTTCGAAAACAATCGGTTCGCCAGCGAACTGTTTGGTCAATTCGACCAGAACCTCAAGCTTCTCGAGGAACGCCTGAACATCGACGCCCGAGCGCGAGGCAACTCCGTCGTGATCTCGGGTGACATCGTCACCACCAATCAGGCCCGCCGCACGCTGGACTATCTCTACGACAAGCTCCAGAAGGGCGGCAGCGTGGAACGCTCCGACGTCGAGGGCGCGATCCGCATGGCTGTTGCAGCCGACGATCAGCTGAGCCTGCCGACGATGGAGAAGAAGGCCAAGCTGACGATGGCGCAGGTATCCACGCGCAAAAAGACCATCATTGCCCGCACGCCGACGCAGGACGCCTATCTGCGTGCGCTTGAGCGCTCCGAACTCGTCTTCGGCTGTGGTCCTGCCGGTACCGGCAAGACCTATCTCGCTGTTGCCCACGCCGCCCAGCTTCTGGAGCGCGGTGTCGTCGAGAAAATCATTCTCTCGCGTCCGGCCGTCGAAGCCGGCGAGCGCCTGGGCTTCCTGCCCGGCGACATGAAGGAGAAGGTCGATCCCTATCTGCGCCCGCTTTACGACGCGCTCTATGACATGATGCCGGCCGACAAGGTCGATCGTGCCATCACCGCCGGCGTCATCGAAATCGCGCCGCTCGCCTTCATGCGCGGTCGCACGCTGTCCAACGCTGCCGTCATCCTCGACGAAGCGCAGAACACGACGTCTATGCAGATGAAGATGTTCCTGACCCGTCTCGGCGAAAACTCACGCATGATCGTGACCGGCGACCCGAGCCAGATCGACCTTCCGCGTGGCGTCAAGTCGGGCCTGGTCGAGGCGCTGCAGCTCTTAAACGGTGTCGAGGGCATCTCGATCATCCGCTTCAAGGACACGGACGTCGTGCGCCATCCGCTGGTCGGCCGCATCGTTCGCGCCTACGACGCGACTTATCTGACGGACACACCAGAGGCCGCGCAGCAGGACTGATGGCCGAACTCGACATACAGATCAGCATCGAGGAGGGCGAATGGCCCTCCGAAGACGCGCTTCACGCGCTGGCCGACCGCGTGCTGGAGACGGCCGCGACCTATCTGCGCGAGACCGAAAAGCAGCCGTTTCCGAAAATGGTCCCCGAGGTGTCGCTGGTCTTCACCGACGACGCCTCCATCCAGGACATCAATGCGGAATGGCGCGGCAAGGACAAGCCGACCAACGTGCTTTCATTCCCCGCCTTCCCGGTTCAGCCGGGCAAGGTTCCGGGGCCGATGCTTGGCGATATCATCATCGCCAGAGAGACCGTGGCCCGCGAGGCGGTCGAGCTCGAAAAGAGCTTCGACGACCATCTCACCCACCTAATGGTGCACGGCTTCTTGCATCTCTTCGGCTACGATCATAATAATGATACCGAAGCCGAGATAATGGAGGGGCTGGAGACTCGCATTTTGGCGAAACTCGGCCTATCTGACCCATACGAGGGTCAAGACCTTAAAATGGAACCATGAGCGACTTTACGACGAGACCGGCCACCGAGGCCAAGGACACCGCCGATCAATCATCCTCCGACGAGGGTGGCAGTAGTAGCAGGCAGTCCGGACGATCCCAATCCTTCTGGTCGCGGGCTGCCCGCATATTGAGGCCACAGCAGGGTTCGCGTATCCGCGAAGACCTTGCCGACGCGCTGATGACCGACGCGGCCGATGGCGATGCCTTTTCCGCCGACGAGAAGGCGATGCTCAACAACATCCTGCGCTTCCGGGAAGTGCGCGTTGCCGACGTGATGGTGCCGCGCGCTGATATCGAGGCGGTGGACCAGACGATCACCATCGGCGAGCTGATGATCCTGTTCGAGGAATCCGGCCGCTCTCGAATGCCCGTCTATGCCGAAACGCTGGATGATCCGCGCGGGATGGTACACATCCGCGATCTCCTCTCCTACGTCGCCAAGCAGGCGCGCAACAAGCGCCGCGGATCGACCAAGGCCGCCAAGGGCGCCGAGCCGATCGTCGAGGTCGCGCCTGAGAACCTGCAGAAGGCAACGCGTTCGGCCAAGCCGAATTTCGACCTTGCTCGCGTGGACCTGCAGAAGACGCTTTCCGAGGCGGGCATCATCCGCAAGATCCTGTTCGTTCCGCCCTCGATGCTGGCCTCCGACCTCTTGCGCCGCATGCAGGTGAACCGCACGCAGATGGCGCTCGTCATCGACGAATATGGCGGCACCGACGGGCTGGCCTCGCATGAGGACATCGTGGAAATGGTCGTCGGCGATATCGACGACGAGCATGACGACGAAGAAGTCATGTTCAAGCGGGTCTCCGAGGACATGTTCGTGGCCGACGCCCGCGTAGAGCTCGAGGATATCGCCGAAGCCATCGGCCCGGATTTCGACATCACCGAACAGGTCGACGAAGTCGATACGCTGGGCGGGCTGATCTTCTCCGAGCTCGGGCGAATTCCCGTGCGCGGCGAAGTCGTTCAGGCGCTGCCGGGCTTCGAGTTCCACATTCTCGATGCCGACCCGCGCCGCATCAAGCGTGTGCGGATTACCCGCAAGCGCCAGGCGATCCGCCGGCGTGCGAAGAGCGATGGTGATGGCGCAATCGGTCTCGACCACGGCGACGAGCGGCAGAGCGAGACGCCGACGGCAAACTGATCACTGCCAACCACGACAACGGGCGGCTTTTTTGAAACACTGCGACCTCAGTTGATTCGCGGATTGGTGGGGTGCGCATGGAGCGAATTGCCGACAGGGTCATCCTGGTCTGGGGCTACAAGAGAGTGCTGCTGGCGATCCTTGCAGGCGCATTCGGCGTTCTGGCCCTTCCGCCCATCGGCTTCTTCGCCGCGATGTTCGTGTCCTTCACGCTGCTGGTCTGGCTGATCGATGGCGCTGCAGCGGCACCCGACAGCGGCATCATCGGGCGGCTCTGGCCGTCCTTCGTCACCGGCTGGCTGTTCGGCTTCGGTTACTTTGTTGCCGGCCTCTGGTGGCTCGGGCATGCGCTGATGATCGATGCCGAGGAGTTCGCCTGGGCGCTGCCGCTGGCGATCTTCGGACTTCCTGCCGTGTTGGCGATCTTCTACGGCCTGGCGACCGCGCTTGCCCGCATCCTCTGGTCGGATGGCGTCGGGCGGATCGCGGCGCTGGCGGCGAGCTTCGGCCTGCTTGAGTGGGCGCGCAGCGTGCTCTTCACCGGCTTCCCGTGGAATGCCATCGGCTATGGCATGACGCCGGTGCCTGTGATGATGCAGTCGGCCCATATCATCGGGATCATGGGCATCACCGCGCTGTCAGTGTTCGTCTTCGCCGCCCCTGCCCTCATCGGTACCAAGCAGGGCGCCAAAACCGGTATTTCGCTGGCACTGCTGCTGCTTGCCGCGCATGTCGGATATGGCGCCTATGTGCTTTACGGCGCACCGAAGCCGGTTGTCGCCGCCACCGACAAGAGCCCGGTCATCCGCCTCGTGCAGCCGATGATCGACCAGAGCGCCAAGATGGACAGCGATGCCGACCGGGCGGCGATCTTCGAGAAGCACCTGAAGCTCTCGGCCGAGGCGCCCAAGGATGGCGGCCGCAAGCCCGACATCGTCGTCTGGCCGGAGACGGCGATCCCTTTCATCCTGACCGATAACCAGGATGCGCTGACAAGGATCGCCGATACGCTCGACGACAACCAGGTGCTGCTGGCCGGCGCCGTTCGCGCCGAGGACATGGGTCCCGGCAATCCGCCGCGCTACTATAACTCGATTTACGTGATCGACGGTCGCGGCCAGATCATCGCCGCCTCCGACAAGGTGCACCTCGTGCCGTTCGGCGAATACATGCCGTTCGAGAGCCTTCTCAGCGAGTTCGGGATCCAGAATATCGTCGAGATGCCCGGCGGCTTCTCGGCGGCCGCCACGCGCCAGCTGCTGACGCTGCCAAGCGGGCTGAAGCTCTATCCGCTGGTCTGCTACGAGATCATTTTCCCTGGCGAAATGAGCGGCGATATCGGCTCGGCATCGGCCATCTTGAACATCACCAACGATGCCTGGTTCGGCGCCACGCCCGGCCCCTACCAGCACTTCCAGCAGGCCCGCGTTCGGGCCGTGGAAACGGGTCTGCCGCTGATTCGCGACGGCAATAGCGGGATTTCCGCCCTTGTCAGCCCCCGTGGTGAAATTATTGCAGGTCTTTCGCTTAATGAGAGCGGCTTTATTGACGCAACCCTTGATAGTTTCGCCTCTCCGACCCATCTGCCGCTGTCACGCGAAACGTACTTCTGGTTGATCGAAACACTTCTGCTTGCAATTGCAATGGCTTCGCGTTTTGGTTTTGTTTTCAAGCGTAATTGACCGAAAACCCCTAAAATTGCATAGTGGTTAGGATCGGCATTCTTAACGTATGGTTCAAGGTGAATAGATCGCACTTTGCAACGTGGCGTTTTGGGGATGGGTTTGGGCGTGCCGGTTTAAACAAGGGCAGAATTATTGTTAGGGCAGCACCATGATTGAGAACAAGAAGAAGCCGAACCCGATCGACATCCATGTTGGCAGTCGCATCCGTCTTCGCCGAACGATGCTTGGAATGAGCCAGGAAAAGCTTGGGGAAAGCCTCGGCATTACATTCCAGCAGATCCAGAAATACGAAAAAGGCACCAACCGCGTCGGCGCGAGCCGGCTGCAAAACATCTCCAGCATTTTGAACGTTCCGGTCTCCTTCTTCTTCGAGGATGCGCCCGGCGAGAATGCCGGCATGGCGGGTGGCATGGCGGAAGCCTCCAGCTCCAACTACGTGGTCGACTTCCTGTCCTCCTCGGAAGGCCTGCAGCTGAACCGCGCCTTCGTGAAGATCACCGATCCCAAGGTGCGCCGCAAGGTGGTCGAGCTGGTCAAGGCGCTGGCCGCCGAAGCCGACTCCGAATAAGCATCCCTTATAAGTCACAGTCGAGAAAGCGGTCGTAAAGGCCGCTTTTTTGCGTTTTTTGGGCAAAATTTGTCACTTCGTCGCAGATATAAAGATATATTTATGTCCTTCTGCGCTTGTTTTTCGGCCCTGAACTGAGTACCACTACGCAGCTTTTTATTCTTTGAGGGGAATCCCGGAATGCGTGCCAATTACCTCTTCACCAGCGAATCCGTAGCCGAAGGTCACCCGGACAAGGTCTGCGACCGTATCTCCGACGAGATCGTGGATCTGGTGTACCGCGAAGCCGCCAAGACCGGCATCAACCCATGGGGCGTGCGCATCGCATGCGAAACGCTGGCAACCACCAACCGCGTGGTCATCGCCGGTGAAGTTCGCCTGCCGCCGAGCCTGATGAAGAAGGACAAGAACGGCGCCGACGTCATCAACCCGTCGAAGTTCAAGACCGCCGCACGCCGCGCCATCAAGGACATCGGCTACGAGCAGGACGGCTTCCACTGGAAGACGGCCAAGATCGACGTTCTCCTGCACTCGCAGTCGGCCGACATCGCGCAGGGCGTCGACAACGCCGCCGATCAGCAGGGCGACGAAGGTGCCGGCGACCAGGGCATCATGTTCGGCTACGCCTGCAAGGAAACGCCTGACCTCATGCCGGCGCCGATCTACTACTCGCACAAGATCCTGCAGCTGCTCGCCGCCGCCCGCAAGGCCGGCAACGGCGACGCCGCCAAGCTCGGCCCGGACGCCAAGAGCCAGGTCACCGTTCGCTACGTCAACGGCCACCCGGCCGAGGTCACCTCGATCGTTCTGTCCACGCAGCACCTCGACGACAGCTGGGATTCGAAGAAGGTTCGCGCCGTTGTCGAACCCTATATCCGCGAAGCCCTCGGCGAGCTGCCGATCGCCGACGATTGCAAGTGGTACATCAACCCGACCGGCAAGTTCGTCATCGGCGGCCCTGACGGCGACGCCGGCCTGACCGGCCGCAAGATCATCGTCGACACCTACGGCGGTGCGGCTCCGCACGGCGGCGGCGCATTCTCCGGCAAGGACACGACCAAGGTCGACCGTTCGGCAGCCTACGCCGCCCGCTACCTCGCCAAGAACGTCGTGGCAGCTGGCCTTTCCGAGAAGTGCACCATCCAGATCTCCTACGCCATCGGCGTTGCCCAGCCGCTGTCGATCTATGTCGACCTGCACGGCACCGGCAACAAGGTGACGGAAGACCAGGTCGAAGCGGCAATCCGCAAGACCATGGACCTGTCGCCGACCGGCATTCGTCGTCACCTCGACCTCAACAAGCCGATCTACGCCAAGACCTCCGCATACGGCCACTTCGGCCGCAAGGCTGGCCGTGACGGCTCGTTCTCCTGGGAGAAGACCGACCTGGTGAAGCCGCTCAAGGAAGCGATCAAGGCTTAATACGATGACTGACATGGAACGTCGCGGACGCGCGACCGAGGCTTTCTTCGGTCGCCGCAAGGGTAAGGCACTTCGCGGACAACAGGCGGAGAAGCTCAGCACCCTCTTGCCGGCGTTCATCATCGACCTCTCGGCGGCTCCCCCGGAGCCGCTGAGCACGCTCTTTCCCGTCGAGACCAACCGGCTGCGTCTGGAGATCGGCTTCGGCGGCGGCGAGCATCTGATCCACCGCGCGATCGAGACCCCTTCCACCGGCTTCATTGGCGTCGAGCCCTTCATCAATTCGATGCAGAAGCTGCTTGCCAGCGTCGACAATGCCGGCGCCCGCAACGTCCGCGTCTACAACGACGATGCGACACAGCTGCTCGACTGGCTGCCGGACGCATCGATCGACCAGATCGACCTGCTCTATCCCGATCCCTGGCCGAAGCGGAAGCACTGGAAACGCCGCTTCGTCTCCAAGACCAATCTCGACCGCTTTCACCGCGTGCTGAAGCCCGGCGGCCTGTTCTGCTTCGCCTCCGACATCGACACCTACGTGAACTGGACGCTCTTGAAGTGCCGCGACCACGGCGGCTTCGACTGGCAGGCCAGCAACGCGGCAGACTGGCTGACGCCCTACGAGGGCTGGCCGAGCACGCGCTACGAGGCCAAGGCTAGGCGCGAAGGACGCTCATCCGCCTATCTGACGTTCAAGCGCGTCTGATCAATCAAGCGAGGTCAGCGAATGGCATCCTACCTGACCGACCTTCGCAAACTCATCGGCAATCGCCTCATCCTGCTTCCCGCCGTCGCCGCCGTCATCCGTGACGAGGCGGGCCGCCTGCTGCTGCAGGAAAAATCATCCGGAGAAGCATGGAGCCTGCCCGCCGGCGCGATCGAGCCGGGCGAGACGCCGCAGGAAGCCATTATCCGTGAAGTCATGGAAGAGACCGGGCTTGTCGTCACATCGACCAGCATTCTCGGCGTCTTCGGCGGACACGAATTCAGATATGTTTATCCGAATGGCGATCAGGTCGAGTATGTCGTGACGCTGTTCAAGTGCCGTGTTGGCGACAGCAGCGGCGTATGGACGGACAGCGAGACCAAATCCATCCGGTACTTCACACAAAACGACATGCCGCAGCTGGCGCTGCCTTATCCGATGTCCATGCTGTTTGGCCAAGGCTGAGCATCGGCTTAGGCCGGTAGCGTCAATCAATATCCAGCAAGATAGCGCCCTCTTCCCATTCCGGCACCTTGCTCGCGATCATACCGTCCGGCCCGACCGCAAGCGTGCAGCCGCAGCTCATCCAGCCATCTCCCCTGTCGCCGACGACATCGGAGGAGATGACCCAGCAGCCCGTGCGGACCGCGCAGGCGCGAAGGCTCTCTATCGCGGGCTCGCGCCATTGATCCACCTTGTGCTCCCGGATCATCATGTTGAGCGGGGCGCAGACGACGGAGGCGCCGTTTGCCACGATGGCATCGGAGAATGCCGGATCACGAAAGTCGCTGCAGATATTGATGCCGAAGCCGCGACCGGCTCTTCGCCAGACGGGAAATGCATCGCCGGGCGTGCAGCCATCTTCCAGCGGGTTCGCCTTGGCGTATACGCCCGCGACGGTGCCGTTCTCGATCAGCATGGCGCTGTTGTAGACCAGATCACCGCGACGCTCGACGAAGCCGACGATCGCCGCTGTCCTGATGGAACGGAGCGGTTCGAGCAGCTTTTGCAGCGCCGGATCATCGACGCTAAGCGAGCGCCGCTCGTTGATCGCGCGGTCGTAGCTGTGGCCCTGGAGGTAGCATTCGGGAAAGATGGCGAGATCGACGCCTTGGCTATCGGCCCATGTCAGCTCGCGTGAGATCACGCCCGCCGCCTTCTCAGCGTCATCGAAAATGGGGGAACGCTGGAAGGACGCTATTCGCATGAGATGGGGCGTAGCATGAGTCGCCCCTCAAAAACAAAACAACGGCGCTCCGGGGAACGCCGTCTGTTTTTATGCTGACCCGCCTTTAGTGCAGGCTGACCGTCTTCAACTCGTCTTCAGCGGCCTTGAAGAAGGTGCTGGAGCGGTTGTCCGTGAGGAGGATCGGGGTTCCGTCCGCGCCGAAGAGCGCCCAGAGATCGACGTTCGGATCGATATCGGGAGCTTCCGGAAAACACCGGGGAACATCCTCGGAGCGGATTTTCCTGATATAGGCGACCTCGCCGTTGCCGATGCCGGCAAGCTCGGTCTTGGTCAGGTGCGAATTGGCTTCTTTCATCAACATTCCTGTACCTCCAGAGAGAAGGGACCAACGGTGCGATTTGCGCCGTTGTCCTACTGTGGGACCGAAATGTTAATTTTCTTCACCATACGCGACGGCTCCGGGCGAATGAGATCCACCGACAGAAGGCCGTTCTTGAGGCCCGCGCCGAGAACCTGCATGCCATCCGCCAGCACGAAGGTGCGCTGGAATTGCCTGGCGGCGATGCCGCGATAGAGATATTCGCGCTCGCCCTGCTCGACCTGGCGGCCGCGGATGACCAGCTGGTTTTCCTCGACCGAGATGTCGAGTTCCTCCTCGCTGAAGCCGGCGACGGCAAGCGTGATACGCAGGCGCTCAGGATCATCGGTGATGCGGTCGGCGGCAAGGCGCTCGATGTTATAGGGGGGATATCCGTCACTCGCCTTGGAAATCCGCTCCAGCGTCTTTTCCATGGCGTCGAAACCCAGCAACAGCGGGCTGGCGAAAGGCGTCATACGGCTCATCAGCGTTCCAAGTCCTTGATGCAAGCGACCCTTCCGGACCTGAAGACAGCATCCGGATGTTGCTAATATGGGAACGAATGCTGTCATTCGCAAGACAGGGCGCGAGACAGGGAAGCAAGACCTGCGGTCCCGACAGCACGCGATTGCACCGCCTTGACAAAGCTTGCTGCGCCTCGCATCAAATCCTGCCCCGCGCCGGCTGTGCCGATTTGCGGCGGGAAGATAAACAGATGGTGCATGCATCGATACAGGCACCGGGAGGATGGGACGAACGGAATGGCAAACCCGAGAAAGATCATTATCGACACCGACCCAGGTCAGGACGATGCGGCCGCGATCATGCTGGCCTTCGGCAGCCCCGAGGAACTGGAACTGCTCGGCATCACCACCGTCGCCGGCAACGTGCCGCTCTCCTATACCAGCCGCAATGCGCGCATCGTCTGCGAGCTCTGCGGCAAGACCGACACCAAGGTTTTCGCCGGCGCCGACAAGCCGATCGCCCGCCCGCTCGTCACCGCCGAGCATGTGCACGGCAAGACCGGCCTCGACGGTCCCGAACTCGACGAGCCGACCATGCCTTTGCAGGCGGGACACGCCGTCGACTTCATCATCGAGACGCTGCGCAACGAGCCTGAAGGCACTGTGACGCTCTGCACGCTCGGACCGCTGACCAATGTCGGCCTCGCCTTCCAGAAGGCGCCAGATATCATCGGCCGCGTGCGCGAGCTCGTCATGATGGGCGGCGGCTATTCCGAGGGCGGCAACATCACGCCGGCGGCCGAATTCAACATCTACGTCGATCCCGAGGCCGCCGACATCGTGTTCCGCTCCGGCGTGCCGATCGTGATGATGCCGCTCGACGTGACGCACAAGCTCTTGACGCTGAAATCGCGCGTCAAGCGCATGGCCGAGATCGGCACGCGGCCGGCGATCGCGATGGTCGAGATGCTGGAGTTCTTCGAGCGCTTCGATATCGAGAAATACGGCTCGGACGGCGGTCCGCTGCACGACCCGACGGTCGTTGCCTATCTGCTGAAGCCGGAGCTGTTCAAGGGACGGGTCTGCAACGTCGAGATCGAGGTGAAGTCGGAGCTGACCGTCGGCATGACCGTGGTCGACTGGTGGCACGTGACCGACCGCAAGCGCAACGCAACCGTGATGCGCGATGTCGATGCGGACGGCTTCTTCGATCTCCTGATCGAACGCTTCGCCCGCATCTGAGCAAGATGATTTGCCGCAACTGGCGGCAAGGTCTTCCGTGCTGTAGGATATCAGGGACTGACGAGGACGCAGATGAGCCAAGACGTACTCTTCGACCACGAAAACCCTGTGACCGTTCACGACATTCTGTGGGCATGGAGCCGCGGCCTCATGTCCACGAAGCGTGCCATCGCGTCGCTTCATCTCGATGACGAGATGGAGCTGTACGAAGTCGCCAACGACAACGATATCCCCTATCCCGGAACGCCTTCGCAGCGCGACCTCGATATGGCGGACGCTTTCATCGCCGCCATCACCGACGCCGCATGACGAAGCTTTCTCCGGTCACTCTGGTCATCGATAAAAAACTCGAACCGAACTCACGCCGCTGACACAGTCGGTATGCCTGCTCTGGTCTCGTGATGGGGTGCCCCGCAAAATGAAAACAACCGGGGCTTTTGGCACCCGGTTGCTGATTATCTAACACTCTTAGAAGCTGGCCCGATCGGATCAGGCGTCCTTCTGGTCGAAGACCGAGTTGGTTTCGGCTTCGACGATCTTCGGGCCGCCCTTGGCGACGCCGACCATGGCCGGGCGCAATACGCGTTCGCCGATGGAATAGCCGGCCTGGACGACCTGGACGACGGTGTTGTTGGGCACGTCGGGGTTCGGCACTTCGAACATCGCCTGGTGGAAGTTAGGGTCGAACTTCTGGCCGACCGGCTCCAGCTTGCGCACGCCGTGGCGCTCCAGCGTCGACAGCATCGAGCGCTCGGTCATCTCGACACCTTCGATCAGCGTCGTCAGGCCGGCATCGGCGCCAGCGCGGGCCTCTTCCGGGATGGCGTCGAGCGCGCGGCGCAGGTTGTCGGAGACAGCCAGCATATCGCGGGCGAAGCCGGCCGCGGAATAGGACTTGGCGTCCTTGACTTCGCGCTCGGTGCGGCGACGCAGATTGTCCATGTCTGCGGCGAGGCGCAGATAGCGGTCGCGCAGCTCGGCATTCTCAGCCTTCAGCAGCTCGATCGGATCGGGCTCGGCTGCGGTCTCGTTCTCGACGTTTGCGGCGGCGTCGGCTGCGGCTTCTTCCGCGGCTGCGTCAGGTCCGTTCTTCGTCGTCTCGTCAGTCATGACGTTCTCCGGTCATTGGTGGCTTTTGGATGTGCCCGATATCGAACTTTGAACATCAAAAATCAAGTCTGCGTGACGAAGAAGGTCGCAAACGCAGGCATGTTCGGCCCGTGACGACCGCATATGAAAGCGACAGCGAGGCGTCAGCCACATGTCATTCTTACTTTCGCAAAACCTAATACGGTGCCACACTCATCTCTCAACCTGGGAGGTGCTGAGATGGCCGACGAAAACGTCTATGTCGGGAAATGCTTTTGCGGTGCCGTGGAACTGACCGTGACCGGCACGCCTGTCGCGATGGGCTATTGCCATTGTCGCTCCTGCCAGCACTGGTCGGCCGGGCCGATCAACACCTTCACGCTGTGGCAGCCGCAGGCGGTTCGGGTCACCAAGGGTGGCGAGCATGTCGAGAGCTTCCAGAAGACCGATTACAGCGTGCGCAAATTCTGCGACACCTGCGGCGGGCATCTCTATAGCGAGCATCCGCTCTGGGGCGTGACCGATGTCTATGCGCCCGTTATCCCCGATCTCGATTACAAGCCGACCATGCATGTAAACTACGAGGACACCATCCTGCACGTGAAGGACGGGTTGCCGAAGTTCAAGGACATGCCTTCGGAGATGGGCGGCTCCGGCGTGCAGCTGCCGGAATAGCGCTATTTGGACGGGCGCGAGAGCCTTGCCATGAGCTGGGCGGTATAATCGACCATCGGCACGATGCGCGAATAGTTGAGCCGCGTCGGGCCGATGACGCCGACGGCGCCGACGATGCGGTCGTCCTCGTCGCGATAGGGCGCGACGATCAGCGAGGAGCCGGAGAGCGAGAAGAGCTTGTTTTCCGAACCTATGAAGATGCGCACGCCGGGGCCGCTTTCGGCCAGATTGAGCAGCTCCAGCAGGCTGTCCTTCTTCTCGAGATCATCGAACAGCATGCGCAGGCGATCGAGATCATCAGGATTGCCCAGCCCCTCCAGGAGATTGGCGCGGCCGCGGATGATGAGCTGCGCCGGCTTGCCTTCGTCCGCACTACCGGACCAGACGGCGATGCCGCGCTCCACCAGATCTTGCGAGAGCGCGTCGAGTTCGTGGCGCACATCGGCCTTCAAGCGACCGAGCTGGCTGCGCAGTTCGGGCAGCGTCTGGCCGGTCATGTGGGCGTTGAGGAAATTGGCGGCCTCGGTGAGCTGCGAGGAGGTGACGCCGGCGGGCAGCTCGATAATGCGGTTTTCGACCTGATCGTGATCGCCGACGAGAACGGCCAGCGCCTTGGTGGGCTCCAGGCGGATGAACTCGACGTGCTTGAGCACGGGATCGCTCTTGGAGGTGATGACGAGACCAGCGCCGCGCGACATGCCCGACAGCATGCGGCTTGCCTCGTTCATCATCGCTTCCATCGGGCCGTCGCGGCTTTCCGCCCGCACCTGCCGGTCGATATTGGCGCGGTCCTCGGCGGAGAGATCGCCGACCTGCATGAAGGCATCGACGAAGAAGCGCAGGCCCACCTGCGTGGGCAGACGGCCGGCGCTGACATGCGGGGAATAGACGAGGCCGAGCTCTTCCAGATCGCTCATGACATTGCGCACCGAGGCCGGCGACAGCGACATGGGCAGGATGCGCGAAAGATTGCGCGAGCCCAGCGGCTCGCCCGTCTCCAGATAGCCCTCGACGATGCGACGGAAGATTTCCTTGGAGCGTTCGTCCAGCGCGGCAACGGCATCCGAAATCGTCGACGACCTGAATTCCATTAAGCCCTGCGCACCCATGCTGATAATGATACCGCAAAATATAGCCAATCTCCCCGTGCGCGCAAAAGGGAATTTGCAAATGCGCGCCGCCAATCGTAGAAGCGGTCAACAACAGACCCGCACATAGGATGAAGCCTGGGATCGCGCCCGCGTTCCCGGTCCCGTGCACCGAGGAGAATTAGGATGCGGCCATCAGGCAGAAAAACCGACCAGATGCGCAAGGTCACCTTCGAGCGCAACTTTTCCAAGCACGCCGAAGGCTCCTGTCTGGTGAAATTCGGCGACACGCATGTGCTCTGCACCGCGAGCCTTGAAGAAAAGACTCCACCGTGGCTGCGCAACACCGGCAAGGGCTGGGTCACCGCCGAATACGGCATGCTGCCGCGCGCCACCGGCGACCGCATGAAGCGCGAAGCCGCCGCCGGCAAGCAGGGTGGCCGCACCCAGGAAATCCAGCGCCTGATCGGCCGCTCGCTGCGCGCCGTGGTCGACCTCAAGGAACTCGGCGAACGCCAGATCACGCTCGACTGCGACGTGATCCAGGCCGATGGCGGCACCCGCACGGCATCCATCACCGGCGCTTGGATCGCGCTCTACGACTGCCTGAAGTGGATGGAAAGCCGCAACATGATCAAGGTCGAGCGGGTCCTGAAGGACCACGTCGCCGCGATCTCCTGCGGCGTCTTCGCCAGCCAGCCTGTTATCGATCTCGACTACCTCGAGGACTCGTCCGCCGAGACCGATGCGAACTTCGTGATGACGGGTTCGGGCGGGATCGTCGAGATCCAGGGCACGGCCGAGGGCACGCCGTTCAGCGAGGAAGAATTCGGCGCGCTGATGGCGCTTGCCAAGAACGGCATTGCCGAGCTGGTGGAGATGCAGAAGGCGGCGATTGCCTGAGGGTTTGCCAAGGACAGCTGAGAGGCTGTAGCAAGCAAGACCCCTCCCCAACCCTCCCCACAAGGGGGAGGGCTTAACCCGGCCTAGCCCTCGACGCCCAATTGGGGCAAGCGGGCGCGCCCAGCGGTTCTCCCCCCTTGTGGGGGAGATGGCCGGCAGGCCAGAGAGGGTCTTTGGCGCCCCGGAGAATGACAGCATGATCGACGGCATTCTTGAAACCGCGCTTTATGTCGACGACCTCGATGCCGCCGAGCGCTTCTACGGCGATGTTCTCGGCCTCGAGAAGGTTCTGCGCCATGACAACCGGCACGTCTTCTTTCGCTGCGGCCCGGGCATCCTTCTGGTCTTCAACCGCCAGGAAACCATCAAGCCGCCCTCTTCCGATGCGCTGCCGGTTCCGCCGCATGGCACGACGGGCGCGGGGCACGCCTGTTTCCGGATGAGTGCGGAAGCGATTGACTTGATCGCGGAAAAGCTCAACAAAGCGGGCGTTTCCATCGAAAGCGATTTCTGCTGGCCGAACGGGGCGCGATCGATCTATTTCCGCGATCCTGACGGCAACAGCCTGGAATGCGCCGAACCCAAACTTTGGAATCTTTGAAGGACCGCTCATGCGCAAGCTCGATACCCGCACCATCGTCGTTGCCAGTCACAATGCCGGCAAGATACGCGAGATCGCCGACCTGATCGGTCCTTTCGGCTTTTCGGCGAAATCGGCAGCCGAACTGAAATTCGACGAGCCGGATGAGACCGGCACGACCTTCGAGGAAAACGCGGCGATCAAGGCGCTGGCTTCCGCCAAGGCATCGGGCCTGCCGTCGCTCTCCGACGACAGCGGCCTTGTGATCGACGCTCTCGGCGGCGCGCCTGGCGTCTACACTGCCAACTGGGCGGAGACGGCCGACGGCACGCGCGATTTCGCCATGGCGATGCAGAAGGTCGAGACGGCTCTTCAGGAAAAGAGCGCCACCACGCCGGAGCAGCGCACGGCGCGCTTCGTCAGCGTGCTCTGCCTGGCATGGCCGGATGGGCACACCGAAATGTTCCGCGGCGAAGTCGAAGGCTTCGTCGCCTGGCCGCCGCGCGGCACCGAGGGCTTCGGCTACGACCCGGTCTTTCAGCCCGAGGGCTACGACACCACATTCGGCGAGATGAGCGCGGAAGAAAAGCACGGATGGAAGCCCGGCGACGCTGCCGCCCTCTCGCATCGCGCCCGTGCCTTCAAGATCTTCGTCGAAACCTGCCTGGACGCATAAGACCCGAATCGTGGACACTTTGGAACAGCCTAACCTGACGCGCTATGCATCTCTTTTGCCCGATACCGGCGAGCCCGGCTTCGGCGTCTACGTGCATTGGCCGTTCTGTGCCGCCAAGTGCCCCTATTGCGACTTCAACAGCCATGTGCGCCACCAGCCTGTGGACCAGGAGCGCTTCACCGCCGCCTTCCTGAAGGAGATGGCGGCGATGCGGCAGCTGAGCGGCCCGAAGACGGTGACCAGCGTCTTCTTGGGCGGCGGCACGCCGTCGCTGATGAACCCATCGACCGTCTCGGCCATTCTCGACGGCATCGCCAAGGAATGGCACATGCCCGATGGCATCGAGATCACCATGGAGGCCAACCCCTCCAGCGTCGAGGCCGAGCGTTTTCGCGGCTACCGCGCCGCCGGCGTCAACCGCGTGTCGCTTGGCGTGCAGGCGCTGAACGACCGCGACCTCAAGTTTCTCGGACGTCTGCACGATGTTGAGGATGCGCTGAAGGCGATCAAGCTGGCGCGCGACATTTTTCCGCGCATGTCGTTCGACCTGATCTATGCGCGGCCGAAACAGACCGTAGAGGAATGGGAACGGGAGCTGCGCGAAGCGATCTCTTACGCCGTCGACCATCTGTCGCTCTACCAGCTGACGATCGAGGAGGGCACGCCCTTCTTCGGGCTGCACAAGATGGGCAAGCTCGTCGTGCCCGACGACGACCAGTCGGCGCTGCTCTACGAGGCGACGCAGGACATCACCGCCGCCGAGGGCATGCCCGCCTACGAGGTCTCCAACCACGCCCGCCCGGGTGCCGAGAGCCGCCACAATCTCACCTACTGGCGCTACGGCGACTATGCAGGCATTGGACCCGGCGCGCATGGACGGCTGACGCGCGGCCCCATCAAGCTCGCCACCGCCACCGAGCGCAAGCCGGAAGCCTGGCTGGAGCTCGTGGAGCGCGACGGCCACGGCGTGCTCGACCAGGAACAGCTCGGCTATGACGAACAGGCCGACGAACTGCTCCTGATGGGGCTCCGCCTCACCGAAGGCGTCGACCTCGCCCGCTGGCAGCAGCTCTCGGGCCGCGATCCCGACCCGAAGCGCGAAGAGTTTTTACTGGAACACGGGTTTATCGAGCGCATCGGCAACTCGCGTATCCGCTGCACGCCATCGGGGATGCTGATTTTGGATTCGGTGGTGGCTGATCTGGCTTGTTGATTTTTGGGGTGGGTTCAGGCGGTTAGCTTGTGCTGTGAGGCCCCCTCATCCGCCTGCCGGCACCTTCTCCCCGTTGGGAGCCGTTGCAAAATCTCACCGTTGTGATTCTCTGTCTTAGCGATGAGCGGAGATGATGCGATGTCGGTTCGGGATGGTGGCCAGTTCAGTTTCGCCGATGCGTTGATCCCTCAGGGCAAAGGGT
>Ga0207425_1000331_pt1 | contig 33106 bp, 33 predicted proteins | sample AraplaF_Col_mTSA_FD_184255 | JGI IMG/M metagenome (GOLD analysis project Ga0207425, IMG submission 184255) | Arabidopsis root microbial communities from the University of North Carolina, USA - plate scrape MF_Col_mTSA (SPAdes) (version 3) | ecosystem: Host-associated > Plants > Roots >...
TGGGCCTCGATTCATCGATGCGAGATTTTTACGCATGGCAAGAAAGTCCTTATGGATCAAGTACTTTACCCCTCAAGCATAGCCTTGCTAACAATCTTATCAACAGAATATGTGAAGAAGTGCACAGATGGGGAAAAGCGGGAAAAGGTCCAATGCGCATTTTTTGTGCTTGAGAATAATTCGCTTTGCGATCAAAGGCTTAGCATATAAAAGCCGCCATTCCCCACAATTTTGTCCACAGAATATGTGCAGAACTGATCCTTCCAGGGCTGATGAAAATTTTTGCATTAGAAAAAATCATCATCAAATCATGTACTTAGCTTGAAATAGTTGGATTGCCAACAATGTTGTCCACAGAAAATGTGAAGAATGCGCACACTTGCCTGATAGCTCTCGACAGGCTACATTGCGCGTTTAGGTTTTCTTTCTTAGGAGTATGTCTTGCTCGCAATTTTCCAAGCAGCCGGCTGGCCAATCTGGCCTCTGCTGATCGCTTCCATCGTTGCCCTTGCCCTGATCGTTGAACGCCTGATGTACCTGCGCCGTTCGCGCATCATTCCGAAGACACTGCTGGACGAGGTGGTACGCGTCTATCGCAGCGGAAATATCAACAACGACATCATCAGCAAGCTGGAAAAGTCGTCCCAACTGGGTGTTGTTCTTTCGGCAGCGTTGCGTAATGTTAACGCTCCGCGCGACGTCATGAAGGAGTCGATCGAAGAAGCAGGCGGCGCTGTGGCGCACCAGCTGGAACGCTTCCTGACCACCCTCGGCACCATCGCTACCCTGGCACCGCTGATGGGCCTGTTCGGTACCGTGGTCGGCATGATCGAGATCTTTGGTTCGCAGAACTCGGCCGGCGCCAATCCTGCGCAACTGGCGCATGGTATCTCGGTGGCGCTGTACAACACCGGCTTCGGCCTGGCGATTGCAATGCCGACCCTGGTGTTCTACCGCCACTTCCGCGCGCTGGTTGACTCCTTCGTCATCGACATGGAGCAGCAGGCGGTCAAGTTCGTGGACGTGGTCCACAACTCCCGCAAGTAAGCGAGGGATCAGTTTATGGCGATGAATTTCCGCCGAGGCCAGAAGCGCGAAGATCCCGAGATCAACCTGATCCCGTTTATCGACGTGCTGCTGGTGATCCTGATCTTCCTGATGATCACCACCACGTACAGCAAGTTCACCGAGCTGAAAATCACCTTGCCGACCGCCGATGCGGAAAAGACGGTGGAGCAGCCGAATGACCTGAACGTGACGGTGGACGCCAAGGGCAACTACACCATCAACGGCACGCCGGTGGCCTTCCACGACGTGCCTGGCCTGGCCGAGCAGATGAAGTCCGCCGCCAAGGACGCCAACCCGATCGTCAAGATCAACGCCGACCAGTTCGCGATGCACCAGATGGTGATCAACGTGATGGAAGCGGCGCGCGTGGCGGGCTTTGAGCGGGTGACTTTCGAGGCACAGACCGCCCAGGCCAAGTAATGGCCTCTTCCCTCGAGACGACTTTCTCGCGCGAGTGGTTGCGGCGGGGCGCGCTGGCATGCGCGCTCTGGCCGCTGTCCCTGCTGTTCCGGGGACTGGCCGCCTTGCGCCGGGCCTTGTATGCGCTTGGCGTCTCGCACGCCGGGCACCTGCCGGTGCCGGTGGTCGTCGTGGGGAATATTTTCATTGGCGGCACCGGCAAGACGCCGCTGACCATCTGGCTGGTCGAGGCGCTGCGCGCGGCCGGGTTCCGGCCGGGCGTTGTTTCGCGAGGATTCGGCAGCAAGGATGCCGCCCCGCGTGAAGTCGGCGCCGGCTCGACGCCTGCCGAGGTGGGTGATGAGCCGGTATTGATTGCCGCCCGCACCGGCTGTCCGGTGTTCGTCGGCCGCGCCCGTGCCGCCGCGGGGCGCGCCCTGCTGGCTGCCCATCCGGAAGTCGATGTGATCGTCACGGATGACGGCTTGCAGCATTACGCCCTGGCGCGCGACGTGGAAGTCGTGCTGTTCGACGGCCGCGGTGTCGGCAATGGCTGGACCTTGCCGGCCGGGCCGCTGCGCGAAGCGCCATCCCGGCGGCGGGATTTCACCGTGGTCAATGCGCCCGAACTGTCGGCAGCGCTGTCTGCCGCCGTGGCGCCGGCCGGCGTCCAGGCTGGCACGCCTTGGCAAATGCGCCTCGTGGGCGATGTCGCCGAGCGCCTTGGCGACCGCAGCGAGCGCCTTTCGCTGGCCGACCTGGCGCAACGCGCCGCGCCGGCGGGGCAGGGGGGCGGGTTGCGGGTGCTCGCCGCCGCGGGAATCGGCAATCCAGCCCGCTTTTTCGGCATGCTGCGCGCGGCTGGAATCGCGCCGATCGAGCTGCCGCTGCCCGACCATCACGATTTTAAAGACCGGCCCTTCGCCAATATCGAGGCCGACTTTATTCTGGTGACGGAGAAGGATGCAGTAAAATGCTGGCAAATTGAAGAATTACGCAACGACCCAAGAATCTGGGTGGTTCCAGTCAGCGCCCGCATCGACGCCGCGCTGGCCGATCAAATTGTGGAGAAACTACGTGGACGCACGCCTGCTTGATATCCTGGTCTGCCCTGTGTGCAAGGGCCCTCTGGAGTACGACAAAAAAGCCCAGGAAATGATTTGCAAAGGCGACCGCCTCGCATACCCGATCCGCGACGGCATCCCGATCATGTGGGCTGACGAAGCGCGCTCCCTGCCAGACACCACGGAGTAAGCGGTGTCCTTCATCGTCATCATCCCGGCCCGACTGGCCTCGACCCGCCTGCCCAACAAGCCCCTGGCCGACCTGGGCGGCAAGCCGATGGTGGTGCGTGTCGCCGAACGCGCGAAAGAAGCCGGCGCTGCCCGCATCATCGTCGCCACCGACCACGCCTCTATTAAAGAAGCCTGCGAACAGCATGGCATCGAAGCCTTCATGACCCGTGCCGACCACCCGTCCGGCACCGACCGCATCGCCGAAGTGGCGCGCGCCATGAACCTGCCGATGGATGCTGTAGTCGTCAATTTGCAGGGCGATGAACCCCTGATCGACCCGAACCTGCTGCAAGCCGCCGCCGCCCGCATCGGCGCCGACGTGCCCATGTCCACCTGCGCGCATCCGCTGCACGATGCGGCCGACGCCTTTAACCCGAACGTGGTGAAGGTGGTGCTGGACAAGCAGGACCGAGCACTGTATTTCAGCCGTGCCACCATCCCGTGGCACCGCGATGCCTTCGCCAAGGACAAATCGGCCCTGCCGGCCGGCTACGTCCCGCTGCGCCATATCGGCCTTTACGCTTATAGAAACGACTTCCTGCAAGCCTATCCGGCGCTGGAGGTGTCGCCGCTGGAAGGGATAGAAGCCCTGGAACAGCTGCGCGTCCTGTGGCATGGATACCCCATTGCCGTTCACGTGACCGATTCCGCTCCGGCGGCAGGGGTGGATACCCCGGAAGACCTGGCGCGTGTGCAAGCACTCTACAAAAGTGGCGGATAAGCCAACTTCTGTGGTAAGTTTCTAGCAAGGTGGCTAAGGCATCATCAAAAATTATTATTAAATCGTTTAGGAACATTCATGCGTCTCATTCTGTTAGGAGCTCCAGGAGCTGGTAAGGGCACCCAGGCCAACTTCATCAAGGAAAAGTACAACATTCCTCAGATCTCCACCGGCGACATGCTGCGTGCAGCAATCAAGGAAGGTACTGAACTGGGCCTGGCCGCTAAAAAAGTGATGGACGCTGGCCAGCTGGTTTCCGACGACATCATCATCGGCCTGGTGAAAGACCGCCTGAAAGCTGCGGACTGCGCCAACGGCTACCTGTTTGACGGCTTCCCGCGCACCACCGCGCAAGCCGACGCGATGAAGGACGCAGGCGTCACGATCGACTACGTCCTGGAAATCGCCGTGCCTGACGACCAGATCGTCGAACGCATGAGCGGCCGCCGCAGCCACCCGGCTTCGGGCCGTGTGTACCACGTCAAATTCAACCCTCCTAAAGTCGAAGGCAAGGACGATGTCACCGGCGAAGACCTGGTGCAGCGTGACGACGACAAGGAAGAAACCGTCAAGAAACGCCTGGACGTTTACCACAACCAGACCGAAGTCCTGCTCGGCTACTACGGCGAGTGGGCCAAATCGGGCCAGCCTGGTGCGCCGAAATATCGCAAGATCGAAGGCGTTGGTCCAGTCGAAGAGATTCGCGACCGTGCGTTCGCGGCTCTGAACAGCTAATACATACTAAGCGGGCTCCTGGCCCGCTTTTTTTTAACCGGTACGCGACAGTCGCGTCGCAAGTGTCAGACCCTGCGGGTCTGACACTGGTCTACCGGTTTGGCGGCCCCCTGGCCGTGAAGTGTCAAAGTTTTGCAGTACGTAGTTCGGTCGTACCGAGTTCGTTTTGTAGCTTTTGATTCTAATAACGTAAGGGGGCAATTTATGGCAGCAAGTTTGTGGTTCGCGATTGCGTGCGGCGTGCTCGCGGTTGTGTACGGGCTGTGGGCGCGCAGCTGGATTCTTGGGCAAAACGCGGGCAACGCCCGCATGCAGGAAATCGCGACAGCCATCCAGCAAGGTGCAGCGGCCTACCTGGCCCGCCAGTACCGCACCATCGGTATCGTCGGTGTTGTTCTGCTGGTAGCCATCGGGGCGGCGATTGACATGAAAACCGCCATCGGCTTCCTTCTTGGCGCCGTGCTGTCCGGCGCTTGCGGCTTTATCGGCATGAACGTGTCGGTACGGGCCAATGTGCGTACCGCGCAGGCCGCGTCGGTGGGCATGAACGAAGCGCTCAATGTTGCGTTCAAGGGCGGCGCCATCACCGGCATGCTGGTGGTCGGCCTGGGCCTGTTGGGCGTAGCCGGTTTCTACTGGGTGCTGACGGTGATGGGCGCTCCTGGCGCTCCCAATCCTGCGCCAAATGTGCATGAAGTGCTTAAGCCGATGATCGGCCTGGCCTTCGGCGCTTCCCTGATCTCGATCTTCGCCCGCCTCGGTGGCGGCATTTTCACCAAGGGCGCCGACGTTGGCGCCGACCTGGTGGGCAAGGTGGAGGCGGGCATTCCAGAAGATGATCCGCGCAATCCTGCGGTGATCGCCGACAACGTTGGCGACAACGTGGGCGACTGCGCCGGCATGGCTGCCGACCTGTTCGAAACCTATGTGGTGACCCTGATCGCGACCATGCTGCTTGGCGCGCTGATGATCACCAGCGCGCCGGCACAAGCGGCCATTTACCCGATGCTGCTGGGCGCGGTGTCCATCATTGGTTCCATCATCGGCTGCTCGATGGTCAAGGCGAAACCGGGCAAGAAGATCATGTCGGCGCTGTACACCGGCTTGTGGTGGGCCGCCGGCCTGTCGCTGATCGGCTTTGTGGTCGTGACCTGGATGGTCTGGCCTGACGACGAGATGCGCTACAAGATGCTCGGTGCGACAGTGGTCGGCATCGTTCTGACCGGTCTGATGGTCTACATCACCGAGTTCTATACTGGCACCGAATTCACGCCGGTGCGTCATATCGCGGAAGCTTCCACCACCGGCCACGGCACCAATATCATCGCCGGCCTGGGCGTGTCGATGAAATCCACCGCATGGCCGGTACTGGCGGTGTGCGTGGCGATCCTGGTGTCGTTCAAGCTCGCCGGCCTGTACGGCATTGCGATTGCGGCGACTTCGATGCTGTCGATGGCGGGTATCGTGGTGGCGCTGGACGCCTACGGCCCGATCACCGACAACGCCGGCGGCATCGCCGAAATGTCGGGCATGCCGGACTCCGTGCGCGCCATTACCGATCCGCTGGATGCGGTGGGCAACACCACCAAGGCCGTGACCAAGGGCTATGCGATCGGTTCCGCCGGCCTGGCCGCGCTGGTGCTGTTTGCCGACTACACGCACGCGCTGGAGTCGCGCAGCATGTCGATGTCGTTCGACCTGTCCGACCCGATGGTGATCGTGGGCCTGTTCATCGGCGGCCTGATTCCTTATCTGTTCGGCGCGATGGCGATGGAGGCCGTGGGCCGTGCTGCCGGCGCCGTGGTGGTCGAAGTGCGCCGCCAGTTCCGCGACATCAAGGGCATCATGGACGGTACCGGCAAGCCGCAGTACGACAAGGCGGTCGACATGCTGACCGCTTCGGCGATCAAAGAAATGATTGCGCCTTCGCTGCTGCCGGTGCTGGTGCCGATCCTGGTCGGCATGCTGCTTGGCCCGCGTGCGCTGGGCGGCCTGCTGATGGGCACCATCATCACCGGCCTGTTCGTCGCGATCTCCATGACCACCGGCGGCGGCGCCTGGGATAACGCGAAAAAGTATATCGAGGACGGCAACCATGGCGGCAAGGGTTCCGACGCGCACAAGGCGGCGGTGACCGGCGATACCGTGGGCGACCCGTACAAGGATACTGCCGGCCCGGCGGTCAACCCGCTGATCAAGATCATCAACATCGTGGCGCTGTTGCTGGTGCCGCTGCTGCCTGCGACCGGCATCCTGTCGGTGACGATGGCGCCGATGCAGGCGCAGCAACAGGTGGTGGCTCCGGCGTCGGCTGCGGCGCCGCAGGTTGCGGCACCCGTTGCCGCACCGGTGGCGGCTCCGGCTACCGCCGAGGTGCCGGCCCAGGCCGCGAGCGAGGTCCCTGCGGCGAAGTAAGCCGCGCCGCTTCCACCCTCTGCGGCGTATGATGGCTGTACGCTGCGGAGGGCACCATGAACTATCCACTCCTGCTGGCGCTGGCCGCCGGGCTGTCCGGCCCGGCCGCTGGCGCCGAATCCCTTGAAGAGTACCGGCGGTTGCCGGAATGCCGGCTCAGCGCCGATGGCAAGCACCTGCTGCAGGAACCTTGCCGCACCGCGCCTGCCCGCAAGAACATGCCGCGCCGGCCGGTTCCGCTGAACGTCACCCCAACGCCGCGCATCGCGCCGGCACCCGATCCTTCGCTGACCTGGGCGCCCGTGCTCACTAAACGCGATCCGCATGCCGCGCCGACGGCGATTGCCCAACTGCCGCGCGCGGGGCAACCGGCGCTGCCGCCGGGGGCCATCCTGCCGCCAGCCACGCCGCTGCCCGGCCCCAGCGCGCCGATCCCGGTCCAGTGCGACGCGGGCGGCTGCCGCGACGCCAGCGGCACCTATTACCACGGGCCGCCAGGGCAGGTCATCAGCCCGAGCGGAAAAGTGTGTTCGCAAAGCGGGGGATGGATGACTTGCTACTGATTTCGGCTACAATACGCCTCGATTGACGTTTACGTAACGTAAAGTGAATAGGGGAGACAAAAGCATGCAAATCAAGGACCAAGTATTCATCATCACCGGCGGCGCGTCGGGCCTGGGCGCGGCGACCGCGCGCATGATCGTCGACAACGGCGGCAAGGTGGTGCTGGCGGATGTGCAGGTGGAAGCCGGCGAAAAGCTGGCGGCCGAACTGGGCGCAGCCAAATTTGTCAAATGCGACGTGACGTCGGAAGCGGACGGCCTGGCCGTGGTGGCCGCGGCGACCGCCATGGGCACCCTGCGTGGCCTGGTCAACTGCGCTGGCGTGGCGCCTGCCATCAAGACCGTGGGCAAGGATGGCCCGCATCCGCTGGAATCTTTCGCACGCACCATCAATATCAACCTGGTCGGCACCTTCAATATGTGCCGCCTGGCGGCCGACGCCATGGGCAAGACCGAGGCGGCAGAGTGGGGCGAGCGCGGTGTGATCATCAATACTGCATCGGTGGCGGCGTTCGATGGCCAGATCGGCCAGGCGGCTTACGGTGCCTCCAAGGCCGGCGTGGCCGGCTTGACCCTGCCGATGGCGCGTGACCTGTCGCGTTCCGGCATTCGTGTGATGACGATTGCGCCGGGCATCTTCGAGACCCCGATGCTGCTGGGCATGCCGCAGGAAGTGCAGGATGCGCTGGGCAAGATGGTGCCGTTCCCGCCACGCCTGGGCAAGCCGTTCGAATATGCTTCGCTGGCCAAGGCTATTATCGAAAATACCATGCTGAATGGCGAAACCATCCGCCTGGATGGGGCGATTCGCATGCAGCCTAAATAAACCGGTAAACCCGTGTCCGACCCGCAGGGGCAGACACGAATACGCGGCCGCCGCATGCCGAGTGCCAGACCCTATGGGTCTGGCACTGAATTGCCGGTTTTGGTGTAGCATGGCCGGATGAAAGCCATAGCCCTTGCCCTCGCAGCGCTCTGCTGCACCAGTCTCCCGCTCCACGCCCAAGACAACCGCGCTCCTGAAATCGCCACTGGCTGGCAGGAAAAAGCCGGTTGGTCCGCGCATAAATTCATGGTTGCCGCAGCCAACCCATTGGCCACCGAAGCCGGCTACCAGATGCTGAAGCAGGGCGGCTCCGCCGTCGACGCAGCCATCGCCACCCAACTGGTACTGACCCTGGTCGAGCCGCAATCTTCGGGCATTGGCGGCGGCGCCTTCATGATGCACTGGGACGGAAAGAAAGTCCGCTCCTTCGACGGCCGCGAAACTGCGCCCGCCGTTGCTACCGAATCCCTGTTCCAGGACGCCAACGGCAAGCCTTTGCCACGTGCGGACGGCGTGGTCGGCGGCCGCTCGGTCGGCGCCCCCGGCGTGCTGCGCATGCTGGAACTGGCGCACAAGGAGTATGGCAAACTGGCCTGGGCCAAACTGTTCGCGCCCGCCATCAAGCTGGCGGAGGAGGGCTTCGCCGTCAGCCCGCGCCTGAACGCCTTGCTGACCAGCGAGCGTTACCTGCAGCGCGACCCGGTCGCTGCCGCCTATTTCTTCGACAAGGACAAGAAACCCTGGCCCGTCGGCCATGTCCTGAAAAATCCGGCGCTGGCCAAGACCCTGCGTGAAATCGCTGCCGAAGGTGCCGATGCCTTCTACCGTGGCCGCATCGCGCGCGACATCGCTGCGAAAGTGCAGGGCCACCCGACCAATCCCGGCGGCCTGACGGCAGCCGACATCGCAGGCTACCAGGCCCGGGAACGCGAGCCGCTGTGCGCCGACTACCGCGCCTATAAGGTGTGCGGCATGCCGCCGCCGTCGTCGGGCGGCGTGGCGATCGCGCAGATCCTGGGCATCCTGGAGAACAGCAAGATCGGCGACTATGCGCCAGTCGATGGCGTAATCAGCGCCGACGCCATCCACCTGATGACGGAAGCCGAACGCCTGGCCTACGCCGACCGCAACCGCTACGTGGCCGACACCGACTTCGTGCCGCTGCCCGGCAAGGGCGCCAGCGGCCTGCTCGACAAATCCTACCTGCGCCAGCGCGCCACCCTGATCGGCGACAAGTCGATGGGCCGCGCCCGCGCCGGCGTGCCGGCCGAAGTCAAAGTGGCCTGGGGCGACGATACGGCGCTGGACAAGCCATCCACTTCGCACCTGGTGGTGGTGGACGGCTTTGGCAACGGCATCTCCATGACGACATCGGTGGAAGACGCCTTCGGCTCGCGCCAGATGGTCGATGGATTCCTGCTGAATAACCAGCTGACCGACTTCTCCTGGGACTCGGTGGACGAAAACGGCCCGATAGCCAACCGTGTGCAACCGGGCAAGCGTCCGCGCAGCTCAATGGCGCCGACCCTGGTGTTCGACAAGCAGACCGGGAAACTGGTGCTGGCCGCCGGTTCGCCGGGCGGCTCGACCATCATCAACTACGTGGCCAAGGTGCTGGTGGGCACGCTGGACTGGAAGCTGAACGTGCAGCAAGCCATCAGCCTGCCCAATTTCGGCAGCCGCAATGGCCCGACCGAGCTGGAAGCGGGCAAGTTCTCCAGCGACGTGGTGGACCAGCTGAAAGCGCGCGGCCACGAGGTGCGCCAGGTGGAGCTGAACTCCGGCCTGCAAGGCTTGCAGCGCACGCCGGCCGGCTGGTTTGGCGGCGCCGATCCGCGCCGTGAAGGCATCGTGCGCGGCGAGTGACGGGCGCGCGACAGGCCGCGGGCAGGGTGATTCCCGCCCCGCGGCCAGCATGTTACCCTTGATAAATGGGCATGAAAAAGAAAACGGGCTTGATCCTGACGGGCGGTGGCGCCCGGGCGGCTTACCAGATAGGTGTTTTGCAGGCGATCTCCGAAATCCTGTGGGAAGAGGGATGGCCTCCGGCACGTAATCCATTCCAGATCATTTGCGGCACTTCGGCCGGCGCCATCAACGCCACGGCCTTGGCCTGCCGCGCCGACAATTTCGGCGAAGGCGTGCAGAAGCTGCTCGATGTGTGGAGCAATTTCGAAGCGAACCAGGTCTATCGCGCCGACTCGCTTGGCGTGCTGCGTTCCGGCGCGCGCTGGCTGTCCCTGCTGTCTTTCGGCTGGCTGCTGCGCAAATGGCGCGCCGCGCCGCCGCAATCGCTGCTCGACAATACCCCGCTGGTGAACCTGCTGCACCGCATGCTGGATTTGCCGCGCCTGGACAACTGCCTGCAGGAGGGCTTGCTGCATGCGGTGGCCGTCACTGCCTCGTCCTACACCGGCGGCCAGCACATCACCTTCTACCAGACTGCCGCCGAAATCGCGCCCTGGGTGCGCATGCAGCGGGTGGCGATGCAGGACCAGATCGGCGTCGAGCACTTGCTGGCGTCCTCGGCGATTCCCTTTATCTTCCCGGCGACGCCCTTGTACATGGGCGGCCACCTGGAGTATTGCGGCGACGGCTCGATGCGCCAGCTGGCGCCGATCTCGCCGGCCATCCACCTCGGCGCGCAGAAAGTGCTGGTGGTCGGCGCCGGCCGCCTGACCGAGCCGCCGCGCCAGATGACGGAGTCGCCGCGCTATCCGAGCCTGGCGCAGATCGCCGGCCATGCCATGTCCTCCATCTTCCTGGACGGCCTGGCGGTCGATATCGAGCGCCTGAACCGGGTCAACCAGACCTTGTCGGTGCTGCCGGAGGACTTGCTGGCCAAGACCCCGCTGCGGCCGGTGGAGTTGCTGGTGATTGCGCCGTCGGAACGGCTGGACGACCTGGCGGCACGCCATATCGGCAGCCTGCCGGCGCCGATCCGCACCATGCTGTCCGGGATCGGCGCCACCGAGGCACGCGGTTCGGCGCTGGCGTCCTACCTGCTGTTCGAAGCCAGCTACACCCAGGAGCTGATCCGCCTCGGCCAGCGCGATACCCAGGCACGCCGCGCAGACGTGCTGTCATTTTTCGGGTCCTGATGGCGACAAATAGTAAAATGGCAGCTTTTGCCCAATCTTGACCTTCGTGGCTGGAAAACTCCGTCGACTGATCCCGCGCCTGGCCGCACTGGCCCTGGCTTGCACGCTCGCCCTCCCGGCGCTGGCGGCGCCGCCGCGCACCCTGCGTTTCGAGCAGCTGGACGTGGACGATGGCCTGGCCCAGGAGTCGGTATTATCGATTGTGCAAGACCGCCAGGGCTTCATGTGGTTCGGCAGCCAGGCTGGCCTGAGCCGCTTTGACGGCTACAAGGTCACGGTCTACCGCAATATCGTCGGCGACCAGCGCAGCCTGGCCGAGAACTGGGTCGGCGTGCTGCACCTCGATCCGCGCGGCCGCATGTGGGTGGGCACCGACGGTGGCCTGGACCTGTTCGATCCCAAGACGCAGGCCTTCAGCCACTACCTGCCGCGCGAACCGGAAAAGCGCGGCAGCGGCAATCGCCATATCAAGGCCATCATCGACGATGGCGTCGATGGCCTGTGGATCGGCACGGCCGACGGCCTGCAGCACTTCGATCCGGTCTCGGGCAAGTTCGTCATCTACCACCATGACCGCGCCGACGCGGGAAGCCTTGGCCATGACCAGGTCAATGCGCTGGCGCGCGACAAGCAGGGCAGGCTGTGGATTGCCACCTCGGCCGGCGTCGACATGCTCGAACCCGGCGCGCGCAGCTTCATCCACTATCCCCTGAAAGCGGCGGGCGCGCGCGGCGCCCAGTCCTTGCTGGTGGACCGCGACCAGGTGCTGTGGGTCGGCACCCAGAACGGCATCGAGCGCTGGACGCTGGAAGGCAAATATCCGCAGCGCCGCGTGCTGGGCGCGCTGGAAGGGCTGCCGCAAAGCACCGTCAAGCGCATCTACCAGGACCAGGACGGCACGCTCTGGGTCGGCAGCCAGACCGGCGGCTTGTTCCGCTGGCGCCAGTCGGACGACCGCTTCGTGCAATACCGCCACCAGCAGGGCGACCCGCACAGCATCGCCGACAACTACGTGTTCTCGCTGTTTCGCGACAACGTCGGCACCCTGTGGGTGGGTACCTGGTACCGTGGCGTCAGCCGGGTCGACCTGGGCAGCGGCGGCTTTGCGCGCCTGGTCAAGGACCCTGGCCAGCCCTTCACGCTGACCGACAACAAGGTGCGCGCCTTGCTCGATGCCGGCGACGGCAAGGTCTGGGTCGGCAACAGCGATGGCCTGAATTACTACGATCCGGTGACCGGCAAGACCGTGCTGTACCGCACCGGTGGCGGCAGCGACAGCCTGGAATTCCAGGTCACTGCCTTGCTGCACGATCCGCGCGACCGCAACATCCTGTGGGTGGGCAGCCGCAACGGCGTACGCCGCTTCGACATCAAGGGCCGCCGCTTTGGGCCGCTGATGCTGTCGCACGGCGATCCCGAAAATGATGTGATCCGCTTCCTGTACGGCGACCGCGAGGGCATGGTCTGGGCCTCCGCCCGCAACGGCTTGCATCGCATCGATCCGTCCAGCAACGGCGTGCTGACCTTCCGCCACGATCCTTCCGATACCCACAGCATGGCCGACAGCGTCGTGCGCCCGGTGCTGGAAGACCGGCGCGGCAACCTGTGGGTCGGCACCTTCAACGGCCTTGACCTGCTGGATCGCAGGACCGGCCGCTTCACGCACTACCGCAACAACCCGAACGACGCGGGCAGCCTGAGTCACAACGAGGTGCATTACCTGTACGAGGACGACGACGGCATGCTGTGGATCGGCACCGCCGCGGGCCTGAACCGCATGGAACGGCGTTCCGACGGCAGCGTGCATTTCCGCCGCTTCCTGCGCAAGGATGGCCTGGCCGACGATGCGATCGCGGGCATCCTGCCGGATCGCGGCAAATATTTATGGCTGTCGACCAATACCGGCATTTCCCGCCTCGACATGGGCAACGGCCAGGTGCGCAATTATTCCGGCGTGGACGGCACCATCGAGGGCGCGTACTTTGACGGCTCTGCCTTGCGCGCGGCCGACGGCACCTTGTATTTCGGCGGCTTTAACGGCATCACTGCCTTCGATCCGCAAGAGGTGCGCGAGAACAGCTCGGCGCCGACGGCAGTGATCACCGACTTCCAGATCTTCAACAAGCCGGTGCGGCCGGGGCAGGGCGGCGTCAACAAGGGTGTGCTGCAGCAGGCAATCGAATACACCAAATCGTTGTCGCTGCGCGAAGGCGATTCGGTCTTCTCGCTGGAATTCGCCGCGCTGCACTACGCGGCACCGCAGCGCAACCGCTTTGCCTACCAACTGGTAGGCTTCGACAAGGACTGGGTGGTGACCGATGCGGGCAAGCGCTTCGCAACCTACACCAACCTGGACCCGGGCACCTACCAGTTCCGCGTCAAGGCCGCCAACAAGGACGGCATCTGGAACGACAACGCCGCCACGCTGGAAATCAATATCGCGCCGCCGTACTGGAAGACCTGGTGGTTCCGCCTGTGCATGCTGGCCGCTGCGATGGGCGGCGCCTGGGGCGCCTACCACATGCGCGTGCGCGTACTGCGCAGCCAGCAGCTGCAGCTGGAAAAACAGGTCAAGCTGCGCACGGCCGAAGTTGAACTGAAAAACCAGTTGCTGCAGGAGCAGAAGCGCGAACTGGAGCAGCGCGACAAGCACCTGTCGCTGGCCAAGCAGCGGGCCGAAGACGCAACCCGCCAGAAGTCCGAGTTCCTGGCCAATATGAGCCACGAAATGCGCACCCCGCTGGCCGGCGTGATCGGCATGCTGGGCTTCGCGCTGCGCGACAATGCGCTGGCCGAGCGCACCCGCGAGCAGATCGAGCGCGGCCAGGGCAATGCGCAGTCGCTGCTGGCCATCATTAACGACCTGCTGGACTTCTCCAAGATCGAGGCCGGCAAGCTGCACATCGAATCGATCGATTTCGCATTGGCCAGCATGGTGGAAAACGTGGTCAGCCTGTTCGCCGAGCAGACCATGTCCAATATGGTGGGCTTCGAGGTCGATTTCGCCGAAGACCTGCCGGAATTCGTGGTGGGCGACCCGACCCGCCTGCGCCAGGTGCTGGTCAACCTGGTCGGCAACGCTTTCAAGTTCACGGAGCGCGGCAAGGTTTCGCTGCGGGTGGAGCGCGAGAGCAGTGGGCCGGAAGGGCACCGCATCCGCTTCACTGTGGAAGATACCGGCATCGGCATTCCGCCGGACGCCTTGCCGCGCCTGTTCCAGAAATTCGAGCAGGGCGACACCACCACCACCCGCCGCTACGGCGGTACCGGCCTGGGCCTGGCAATCAGCAGCCAGCTGGTGGAGCTGATGGGCGGCTTGATCGACGTTGTCAGCGCGCCGGGCGCAGGCTCCAGCTTTGCCTTTACCGTTCCACTGCGCGACGGTGTGGCGCCGCCGCTTGCGCCGCACGTTGCGCGCGAGCCGCATACCCACCAGCTGCGCGTATTGTGCGCGGAAGACTTCCCGACCAACCAGATCATCGTGCGCATGATGCTGGAAGACCTGGGCCACAAGGTCGATATCGCCGGCAACGGCGTGCTGGCGCTGGCCGCCTGCGCCCAGCAGCGCTACGACCTGGTGCTGATGGACGGCCGCATGCCGGAAATGGACGGTTCCACGGCGACGCGCCTGATCCGTTCCGGCGGCCCGCGCGAGGCGCCTGTGCTGGACCCGCACCTGATGATCGTGGCCCTGACAGCCAACGCCAGCGACGAAGACCGCAGCCGCTACTTGGCGGCCGGTATGGACGACTTCCTGACCAAGCCGATCGACGAAGGGGCGCTGCACATGCAGCTGGAACGCGCCATCGAACGCCAGCTGGCGCGCGGCATCAAGCTGCCGCCGATGCGCGCGCGCGCGCCGGAAAAGCCTTCGGTGGCGGAGCTGGATGCCATGTTCGGCGTGTGCGACCTGCCGCCGCCGGCGCCCATGCCGGGCCAGGCCGGGCAGGCGCTCAAGCTGCGCCTGCGCGATGCCTTCATCGCCGACCTGCCGGCGCGCCTGCGCGAGCTGGACCAGGCACTCGCTTCGGCCGATGCCGATGCGGCCGGCCGCCTGTTCCATGGCATGAAGGGCAGCGCCGCCTACCTCGATGAGGCCGAATTGCATGCACTGTGCGGCGAACTGGAACGCGCCGCGGATCGCGCCATGTGGCCGGCGATCCGGGAAAAGCTGCCGCGCCTTCGCCTGCTGCTGGAACATGTCGTATCCCCAACGCGTCATTAAAATAAAAGCGGAGAGAACATGAAAGTATTGGTAGTCGACGACGACGTAGTCTCACGCATGGTGCTGATGCACCTGATCGACGGTTGCGGCAAGTTCGAGATCGTCGAGGCGGAGGATGGCGCCGACGCCTGGCAGCAGCTAGGGGATGGGCTGCGTCCGGGCATCGTTTTTTGCGACCTGCGCATGCCGCGCCTGTCCGGTATCGAGCTGCTGCAGCATGTGCGCAGCCATGGCGAACTGGCGCAGGTGCCGTTCGTGCTGGTGTCGTCCGCCACCGACAAGGAAACGGTGCAGCAGGCCACCCTGGCCGGCGCCACCGGCTATATCGTCAAGCCGTTCCAGTCGGAGCAGGTGCGTGCGCACCTCGGCGCTTTCCTCGACCAGGCAGCCAATGGTTATGAACACCGGGCGGAAGAACCGGCCGCCACCCTGGTGCGGCTGGGGATTGGCGCCGATCGTTTGCTGGTTTACCTGACCGGGTTCCAGAACCAGCTGACGGCGGCCAGCAACGAGATCGATGCGCTGCTGGCGCACGACGAGCAGGCCGAAGTGCGCGTGCGGCTGGAGCGCCTGCATACCGGCTGCACCACGCTCGGCCTGCACGGCGCCGCGGCGGCCTTGAAGCCTCTCATGGGCGGCCATACCAGCAACGAAGCAGTGCAGGCGGCGCTGACGGACGTCATTCGGGCGGTGCTGCACCAGTCCTCCCTGGTGCGACAGGGATAGCCTTCCCGGCCTTGCGGTAAATATATTTTAGGTTTAAAGTAGTCTGCACCGCAGGCTGTACTTTCAACCGAACCTTACCCAGGCGATCATGAACAGAACCACTGCAGCAGAACCGAGCGCGCATCTCGACCAGTTCGCGCGCCAGCACCTTCCACCGGCTGACCAATGGCCGGACCTGGTGTTCGATCTCCCCGAGTTGCAGTACCCGGCGCGCCTGAACTGCGTGGCCGAGATCCTGGACAAGGCCGTTGCCGGCGGTGGTGGAGGGCGCCTTGCACTGCGTGGCGATGGCATCAACTGGACTTACGCCGAACTGCAGCAGCAGGTCGACCGCATCGTCAATGTGCTGCGCGGTCCAATGGGACTGGTGCCCGGCAACCGCGTGCTGCTGCGCGGCGCCAACCATCCGATGATGGCCGCCGCCGTGCTGGCGGTGCTCAAGGCCGGACTGATCGCCGTTCCCACCATGCCGCTGCTGCGCGCGCGCGAGCTGGGCGTCATCATGCAAAAGGCGCAGGTACAGGCGGTATTGTGCGCCCATGCCCTGCGCGAAGAGATCGAAGCCGCGCCAGGCCGCCCTGAACGCACCCTGTGGTTCAACGTGCCTGCCGACGCCCAGTCCGGCCTGGCGCCGGAAAGCTCGCTCGACGCCCTGATGGCCGGGCAGCCTGCGAGCGCAACGGCTTGCGACACCGCTGCCGACGATATCTGCCTGATCAGCTTCACCTCGGGCACCACCGGCGTCCCGAAAGGCACCATCCACTTTCACCGCGACGTGCTGGCCATCTGCGACTGCTTCCCGCGCCATGTCCTCAAGTCCGGCGCCGGCGACCTGTTCATCGGCACCCCGCCGCTGGCCTTTACCTTCGGCCTCGGTGGCCTGCTGCTGTTCCCGCTGCGCGTCGGCGCCGCTGCCGTGTTGCTGGAAAAGCTGACGCCCGAAGCCCTGCTGCAGGCTATCGAAAAATACCGCGCCACCATCTGCTTCACCGCACCGACTTTCTACCGGCAGATGGCCACGCTTGCCGGCAAATACGACTTGTCCAGCCTGAAGAAATCCGTCTCGGCCGGCGAAGCCCTGCCGGTCGCCACACGGGAGGCGTGGCAGCAAGCCACCGGCCTGCGCATGATCGACGGCATCGGCGCTACGGAAATGCTGCATATCTTCATCTCCGCCGCGGGCGACGAGATCCGGCCCGGCGCCACCGGCAAGCCGATCCCCGGCTATCGCGCCTGCGTGCTCGATAACAAGGGGCAGCCGGTAGGCCCTGGAATCGTCGGCCGCCTGGCCGTGAAAGGCCCGACCGGTTGCCGCTACCTGGACGATCCGCGCCAGCGCGACTATGTGCTGAATGGCTGGAACCTGACCGGCGACGCCTATGAAATGGATGCCGACGGCTACTTCTTCTACCGTTCGCGCACGGACGACATGATCATCTCCGCCGGCTATAACATCGCCGGCCCCGAAGTGGAGGACGCCTTGCTGCGCCATCCTGCCGTGGCCGAATGCGGCGTGGTCGGCAAGCCGGACGAGGAGCGCGGCCAGGTGGTGGAAGCGCACGTGGTGCTCAAGCCCGGCTTCGAACCATCGCCCGAAATGGCTGCGCAGTTGCAGGACTTCGTCAAGGAACAGATCGCGCCGTACAAGTATCCGCGCTCGATCCGCTTTCTGACTTCGCTGCCGCGCACCGAAACCGGCAAGCTGCAACGCTTCAAACTCCGTAGCACCTGAGGAATCGCATGAATATCGTTTGCATTGGCGGCGGTCCGGCCGGCCTGTATTTTGCCCTGCTGATGAAGAAGCAGGACCCGTCGCACCGCATTGTCGTGGTCGAGCGCAACCGGCCTTACGATACCTTCGGCTGGGGCGTGGTGTTTTCCGACCAGACGCTGGGCAACCTGGGGGCAGCCGACGAAAAGACGGCGCGCGAAATCCTGCAGTCCTTCAATCACTGGGACGATATCGACGTTTTCTTCAAGGGGCAGAAGGTCACCTCGGGCGGGCACGGCTTCTGCGGCATCGGCCGCAAGCGCCTGCTGAACATCCTTCAGCAGCGCTGCGAAGAGCTGGGCGTGGAACTGGTGTTCGAGACCGATGTGCAGGACGACGGCGAGCTGGCGGCACGTTACGACGCCGACCTGGTGATCGCATCGGATGGCCTGAATTCGCGCGTCCGCACCCGCTACGAGGCGACCTTCCAGCCGATGATCGAAGCGCGCCAATGCCGCTTCGTCTGGCTGGGCACGACAAAGAAGTTCGATGCCTTCACCTTCGATTTCCAGCAAACGGAGCATGGCTGGTTCCAGGCGCACATCTACCAGTACGACGGCGAGACCTCGACCTTCATCATCGAAACGCCGGAGTCCGTGTGGCGCGCTGCCGGGCTGGAAGACATGTCGCAGGAAGAGGCATTGGCCTGGTGCGAGAAGCTGTTCGCCGACCGGCTGGAAGGGCACAAGCTGATGTCCAACGCCGCCCACCTGCGCGGTTCGAATGTCTGGATCAAGTTCCCGCGCATCGTGTGCCAGCAGTGGGTGCACTGGAATGGCGACGTGCCGGTGGTCCTGATGGGCGACGCGGCGCATACCGCGCACTTCTCGATCGGCTCCGGCACCAAGCTGGCGCTGGAAGATGCGATCGAGCTGGCGCGCTGCTTCTCCGTACATGGCAACGCGCGCGATGCCTTGGCCGCCTACCAGGAAGTGCGCGCCGTGGAAGTGCTGAAGATCCAGAGCGCAGCGCGCAATTCAATGGAATGGTTCGAGAACGTGCAGCGCTACACGGCGATGGAAGCGCCGCAATTCGCCTATTCGATGCTGACCCGCAGCCAGCGCCTGTCGCATGAAAACCTGCGCGTGCGCGACAAGGACTATGTGGCCGGCTTCGAGCGCTGGCTGGGCGAACGGGCTTTTGCGCAGTCCGGGCTGGCGGCGCCGGCGCTCCCGGCCGGCCGTTCGATTCCACCCATGTTCACGCCTTACAAAGTACGCGGGCTGGTGCTGAAAAACCGCATCGTGGTGTCGCCAATGGCGCAATACAGCGCGGTCGATGGCTGCGTCGGCGACTGGCATATGGCGCACCTGGGCGCGCGCGCCATGGGCGGCGCGGCGCTGGTGATGGCGGAGATGACCTGCGTTTCCGCCGATGCGCGCATTACGCCGTTCTGCCCCGGCATGTACGCCCCCGCGCACACCATGGCCTGGAAACGCATCGTCGACTTCGTCCACCAGAATACGGACGCTAAAATCGGCCTGCAGCTCGGCCACGCCGGCGCCAAGGGATCGACCCGCGCCATGTGGGATGGCATCGACCTGCCGCTCGATAAAGGCAACTGGCCGCTGGTGGCGGCGTCGCAGCAGCAATACCTGGCCGGCGTGTCGCAGGTAGCCCGCACTGCTAGCACCGAAGACATGCGCCGCATCGAGGCCGATTTCGTGCGCGCCACGCTGGCGGCAGAAGAAGCGGGCTTCGACTGGCTGGAACTGCATTGCGCGCACGGCTACCTGCTGTCGTCCTTCATCTCGCCGCTGACCAATGAGCGCGGCGACGAATATGGCGGCTCGCTGGAGAACCGCTGCCGCTTCCCCTTGCGCGTGTTCAAGGCCATGCGTGCAGCCTGGCCGGCGCATAAGCCGATGAGCGTGCGCATTTCGGCACACGACTGGGTGGAAGGCGGCATCACACCGGACGATGCGGTGCAGATTGCGCGCCTGTTCAAGCATGCGGGCGCCGACATGATCGACTGTTCCTCAGGGCAGGTCAGCAAGCTGGAAAAGCCGATATTCGGCCGCATGTTCCAGACGCCGTTCGCGGACCGCGTGCGCAACGAGGCGGAGATTCCGGCGATCGCGGTCGGCTCGATCTTCGAAGCCGACCATGCCAACGGCATCATCGCTGCAGGCCGTGCGGACCTGTGCGCGGTGGGTCGCCCGCACCTCGCCAATCCGGCGTGGACGCTTGCCGAGGCAGCCAAGCTTGGCTACACCCCTGTGTCCTGGCCGAAGCAGTACCTGGCCGGCAAGCAGCAGCTTGAGCGCAACCTCGAACGCGAGCGCCAGCTGGCTGCTGCCAGCGCCGGCCTGACGCCGCAGCAGGTCGCTGCCAGATTGCTGGAGGGCTGAACGTGGCGCTTACCGGTCACCATGCATTCATCACCGGCGGCAGCCGGGGCATCGGGCTGGCTTGCGCGCGCGCATTGCTCGCGCAGGGCGCCAGTGTGACGATTGCCGGCCGCGACGCAGCGGCGCTTGAACGCGCAGCCGACTCGCTGCGGTCCGTGGGCGCACAAACCGGGAAACCGGCTGGATTGGCCGTCCCACCTGACCCACAGGGCCAGGCACCCGCTGTGCACCCGCCGCGGGTGGACATCTGCTTATTGGACGTGACCGACGAAGCGGCCGTCCACGCTGCCATTGCAAGCGCTGCGCAGCAACTCGGCCCCATTACCATCCTGCTGAACAATGCAGGGCAGGCGCAGCCCGCGCCGTTTGCGAAGACCACTTCCCGGCATTGGCAACAGATGCTCGATGTGAACCTGACCGGTGCCTTCCACTGCACGCAAGCGGTGTTGCCGCAAATGCTGGAAAAAGGCTGGGGCAGGATCATCAACATCGCCTCGACTGCGGGCCTGAAAGGCTACAAATATGTCAGCGCCTACGTCGCCGCCAAGCACGGCCTGGTCGGCCTGACGAAGGCACTGGCGCTGGAGCTGGCGACGAAAAACATTACGGTCAACGCTGTCTGCCCCGGCTACACCGAGACCGATATCGTGCATGAAGCCATCGCCAACATCATGCAGAAAACCGGCCGCACCGAGGAACAGGCGCGGGCCGAACTGGCGGCAGGCAATCCGCAACAGAAACTGGTGCAGGTCGAGGAAGTCGCCAACGCCGTGGCCTGGCTCTGCCAGCCGGCGTCCGGCGCAATGACCGGCCAATCCATCGCCGTCGCCGGCGGTGAAGTCATGTAAGGAACCGGAACGATGCAACTGGACTTCGAAAGCCGCCTGACCAACGACCACCACCAGTCGCTGAAACTGTGGCTGCGCATGCTCTCCTGCACCACCAAGATCGAAGCCGAAATCCGCAGCCGCCTGCGCACCGAGTTCGGCATCACGCTGCCGCGTTTCGACCTGATGGCGCAGCTTGAGCGCCACCCCGAAGGCCTGCGCATGGGCGAACTCTCCAAGCGCATGATGGTCACGGGCGGCAATGTCACCGGCATCACCGACCAATTGGAGCAGGAAAACCTGGTGGTGCGCGTGCCGGATCCGAAAGACGGCCGCGCCTTCAGCGTCAAGCTCACGCCGGCCGGCCGCAAGGCTTTCGCGCAGATGGCCGAAGTCCACGAAAGCTGGGTCGCCGAGCTGCTGCAAGAGATTTCGCAAGAAGACAAAGGACAGCTCATCGAACTGCTGTCGCAAATGAAGGGCCACCTGTACGCCCGCGAACAAAAGGACAAACCATGAAATACCTGCAAGGGGAACCCCAAGACCTGCCAGGCAACCGCGCACAACTCGCGGCATACCAGGCCAAACACTTCCAGTTCACGGTGGAGCAGGGCGTCGCCACGCTCACGCTGGACCGCCCCGAGCGCAAGAATCCGCTCACCTTCGATTCCTACGCCGAATTGCGCGAACTGTTTCGCGCGCTGGCCTATGCCGACGACGTCAAGGTCATCGTCATCACCGGAGCGGGCGAGAATTTCTGCTCCGGCGGCGACGTGCATGAAATCATCGGCCCGCTGACCAAGCTCGATATGCCTGGCCTGCTGGCCTTCACCCGCATGACCGGCGACGTGGTCAAGGCCATGCGCGCCTGCCCGCAACCGGTAATCGCCGCTATCGACGGCGTGTGTGCCGGCGCCGGTTCCATGCTGGCCCTGGGTTCGGACATCCGCCTCGGCACGGAACGCAGCAAGACCGCCTTCCTGTTCACCCGTGTCGGCCTTGCCGGCTGCGACATGGGCGCCTGCGCCTTGCTGCCGCGCGTGATCGGCCAGGGACGCGCCGCCGAATTGCTGTACACCGGCCGCTCGATGTCCGGCACGGAAGGCGAACGCTGGGGCTTCTTCAACAGCCTGCACGCGCCGGAAAACCTGCTCGCTGCGGCGCAAGCCTTCGCGCAAGGCCTGGCCAGCGGCCCGACCTTTGCGCACGGCATGACCAAGAAGATGCTGCAGCAGGAATGGAATATGGGCGTGGACGAAGCCATCGAAGCCGAAGCGCAGGCGCAGGCCATCTGCATGGCTACCAACGACTTCCACCGCGCCTACCATGCGTTCGTGGCGAAGCGAAAACCGGTTTTTGAGGGCGACTGAGATGGCCGATAAATCCTACCTGGGCTGGCCCTTCTTCGAACAACGCCACGGCACGCTGGAGCGTGAGCTGGATGCCTGGGCCGCCGAGCATGTACGCGACGCGCACGGCAGTGATACCGATGCCCAATGCCGTGCGCTGGTGCGCGCATTGGGAGGCGCAGGCTGGCTGCGCCACGCGATTGGCGGTACTGCATACGGCGGCGCGCTCGACGCCATCGACACCCGCGCCATTTGCCTGATTCGCGAAACGCTGGCCCGCCACAACGGCTTGGCCGATTTCGCCTTCGCCATGCAGGGCCTGGGCTCCGGCGCCATCAGCCTGTTTGGCAGCGACGCCAACAAACAAGCCTACCTGCCGCGCGTTGCAAAAGGCGAGGCCATCGCGGCCTTTGCCCTGTCCGAACCGCAAGCCGGTTCGGACGTCGCCGCCATGCAATGTGCCGCCGAGCAGGATGGCGACCATTACGTGCTCAATGGCGAGAAAACGTGGATCTCCAACGGCGGCATCGCCGACTTCTACGTCGTCTTTGCCCGTACCGGCGAACAGCCCGGCGCACGCGGCATCAGCGCTTTCATCGTCGACAAGGACGCGCCAGGCTTCGAGATCGCCGAGCGCATCAACGTCATCGCCCCGCACCCGCTGGCACGCCTGAAATTCAGCAACTGCCGGATTCCCGCCAGCCAGCGCCTGGGCGAAGCGGGGCAGGGCTTCAAGGTTGCGATGGCCACGCTGGACGTATTCCGCACCTCGGTCGCCGCCGCTTCGCTGGGCTTCGCCCGCCGCGCGCTGGATGAGGCGCTGACGCATGCACAGGGCCGCAAGATGTTCGGCCAGACCCTGGCCGACTTCCAGCTCACGCAAGCCAAGCTGGCGCAGATGGCAACCGGCGTCGATGCATCCGCGCTGCTGACCTACCGCGCGGCCTGGCAGCGCGACCAGGGCCAGAAGGTCACCAGGGAGGCCGCCATGGCCAAGATGACCGCCACCGAAACCGCGCAGCAGGTGATCGACGCCGCCGTGCAGATGTTCGGCGGCATGGGCGTGGTCAGCGAACATCCGGTCGAGCGCCTTTACCGTGAAATCCGCGCGCTGCGGATCTATGAAGGCGCCACCGAAGTACAACAATTGATCATCGCGCGCGAACTGTTGCGCGAAGGCTGAGGAGTCACTATGCAAGTTTTACAACCGCCAGGCTGGGCGCGTCCCCGCGGCTATTCGAATGGCATCGCAGCCACTGGCCGCATGGTGTTTGTCAGCGGCATGATCGGCTGGGACGCAAATTGCGAATTCCAAACAGATGATTTCGCAGGACAAGTGCGCCAGGCCATGGAGAACATCCTCACCGTACTGAAGGAAGCTGGTGGCGGCCCGCAGCATATCGCCCGCATGACCTGGTACGTAGTGGACAAGCATGAATACATGGGGGCATACAAGGAGATCGGAGCCATTTACCGCGAGCTGATCGGCAATCATTATCCGGCCATGACGGCAGTGGAAGTTGCCGGCCTGCTGGAAGCGCGCGCCAGGGTAGAGATCGAGGTCACGGCAGTCGTGCCCGCGTAGTTTTAACGAAGTGCTATAGTCCGGCCGTGGAGGTGCAATGCCATGGCTAAACTTTGTTCGCGCCTGCTTGGCGCAATCTTTCTGCTAGTCCTGTCGACGGCGCAAGGCGCCACGCCGCTGTTGACGGATGCGGACATCGCCCAGCTATCGACCTGGCTGGGCAATGGCCCGATCAGGCTGGAGCGCTTGTACAAGAAGCGCGATGGACAAACCGCAGCAGATTTCCACGCGGCCGTCGACGGCAAGGGCCGTACGTTTACGGTGATGGAGGCTACCAATGAGCTTGGGCAACTGTTCAAGGTCGGCGGCTATAACCCGCAGAGCTGGGATTCGTCGGGGAAATTCCACATCACGACCGAAGATGAAAAGCGCACCGGTTTCCTGTTCAACCTGACCTCGCGCCAGATGCATCGCCAGACGCCGCGCACTTACGCGCTGGATACGGTCGGTTCTTTTCAGACCTGGAACGATGCCAAGACCGGTCCGGTATTCGGCGCCGGCCATGACTTGTACGTGCCATGGGACCTGACTAATGGCGGCTACTCGATCATGTATTCCTATATCGACCCCGAGCGCAGCAACTTCGACTCGAGCCTGCTCGATGGGCGCGATTACAAGTCGCCCAACGTTACCTACGGCGATATGGAAGTGTGGCGTGTGTTCGCGGTGCCGGAAGCGCAGACCTGGCTGATGCTCCTGTCGGGCCTCGGCATACTGGGATTTGCCGCCCGGCGCCAGGCCGGCAATCCTGCTTATTGTTCCAGGTAGCGCTGGGCGTCGAGCGCGGCCATGCAGCCGGTTCCTGCGCTGGTGATGGCCTGTCGGTAGACGTGGTCCTGCACGTCGCCTGCGGCGAACACACCGGGGATGCTGGTTGCAGTAGCAAAGCCTGACGTCCTTGCCCGCGTTTTGATGTAGCCGCCGCTGTGCATCTCCAGTTGCCCTTCGAAGATGCCGGTATTCGGCTTGTGCCCGATAGCGACAAAGATGCCGTGCACGGCGACGTGCTCGAGGTAGCCCTGGTTGTGCCGCAGGACCATGCCGGTCACGCCTGAGTCGTCACCGCGCACGTCGTGCAGGTTGGCATTCAGCTTCAGCACAATTTTTCCTTCCGCAACTTTCGCATGCAGGCGGTCGACCAGGATAGGTTCGGCGCGGAACTTGTCGCGCCGGTGCACCAGGGTGACGCGCGAGACGATGTTGGAGAGATAAAGCGCTTCTTCGACCGCCGTATTGCCGCCGCCGATTACGGCGACTTCGCGGCCCCGGTAGAAGAAACCGTCGCAGGTGGCGCAGGCCGATACGCCGCGGCCCATGAAAGCCTGTTCGGAAGGCAGTCCGAGATACTGGGCGGATGCGCCCGTGGCGATAACCAGGGCGTCGCAAGTGTATTCTCCCGCGTCGCCGAGCAGGCGCAGCGGCTTTTCCTGCAGGCGTGCGGTATGGATATGGTCGGACACCATCCGCGTGCCGAAGCGTTCGGCATGCTCGCGGAAGCGCTGCATCAGGTCCGGGCCCTGCACGCCCAGCGGATCGGCGGGCCAGTTTTCAACATCGGTGGTGGTCATCAGTTGGCCGCCTTGCTCCAGGCCGGTGACCAGCATGGGCTGCAGGTTGGCGCGGGCGGCGTAGATGGCGGCAGCGTAGCCGGCCGGGCCGGAGCCGAGAATGAGAACGCGGGAATGAATTGGCATGGTTTTCCTTGGGTAGTAGCCGGTCAATACCAGCAGCAAGGAAAACGGTTCAAAATTTCCGGAAAGAATTGCGAAGTATGACTGCTTGTCGAGGTTGGCGAGCTCAATACAGTCCGGCGACCCGTCCCAGCAGACCAAGCAGGAAGAAAAAGCCGGTCAGAAAGGTGCCCATCATCCATTTGAAGTTGGAGCTGATTTCCTTCCTCAACTCGGCAAATCCTTGATCCATTTTGGTTTGCTGTTCGCTGAAACGGCGATCCAGGGCCTCACGCAAATCTGCAATCGCTTTCGCGTTGTCGGCGATGGTAGTCATATTTCTATCCGCCAATTCCTTCAACGTTTCCACTTCAATTTCGACCTTCACAAGACGGATTTCGGTATCCATATGGCCTCCGGCGACAGTTTGGCCAACTGTGGAGCAAGGTCCGTAAGAATATATTGAGATTGGACAGGAAGCTTTCGAAAAAGTTCCGGAGAAAAGCAGAAAGGGAGCGGGGGAAGCTATTGGTCCCCCCGACTGGAATCGAACTCATCTATGAAAACATATAAATTGAAATGAAAGTACCGTCAAAGGTACTGTCAAATCGGGCCGTGTGCCGCAGAGTTGTGCCGTACCGCAGAATGATCAGAAGACGTGTACGCGAGTTTCAGTGTGACAACTTGCAGTAATCATTTCGCATTGTGAAAATCTAACAAATTTTCACGGTTTCATTGAAATTCCCTTGAAAACCTCTCGTGTTTGTGGCTGGAAATTCCTTTCTTTTAGCAAATGCTAATGGCATAATTTCGTATGACAAATTGATTTCGTGATACGTAATCAATTTGCATCACGCGCTTTTGGAAAGTTGGCCTTCAGTTCAACGTGGCGTGCGCCGTTAATCACGATAAGAACAGTACGATGACAACAAACGTGTACGACAAGTTGAGCGGGCTACTGACGAGCGATGCTCGCTGGTCGTTCGAGGATGCTGATTGGCTGGTTTACGTTGATGATACCGATTACGACAAGATTGCATTCGATGCTGTGCTTGGTTTTCTTTTCGCTGGCAGCATCTTGAATATTGATGTCTGGAAGTGCTGGGTCGAGGGAGGGCGCATTGGCCCAGCGCCAATGGGCAATTTGGATGGCACTTCCATCATCATCGTGAACATGGCAAACGGCGATGTAGAGTTCACCTCAGACTATATGCTGGCCTCGCAAGCAAATGGCGCGCTTGAGGCCCTTTACGCTGGCAGTGGTGGACCGTTTGCGAAGGATTGCTGGACCATCAATCGTTGCGCGAAGACAGCCGTCGAAACGGCGAAGACGAAAGATTTCTATAGTGGCGGTCAGATTAAGTACGTGGACCGTCAATCGACTGACAATAACGTATCCAACAACGTCGCGCACACTCAGGTGAACGACGTTTGCAAGCAAAGGGGTTTTATTATGGACCTAAAGAAACAAGATGCGCCGATGCTCGTGAAAGATGCAGCAAACGATCCGTCGAATGCTGTCGCACAGAGTATCGCTCAAAAAGTAATGCAGGGTAAGGCAGTCATGTCGGCCCCGTTCCCTGGCATCCGTCAGCCATGGACGCAAGAAAAAAAACAGGAACTGGCCGACGTGCTGGACCGCTTTTCCGTCAAATGATTTGACGTTCGGTAGTACTAAATAGAGCCCGCCTAGAGCGGGCTTTTTTACGTCCGTATGGTGTCCTACCCGTTGAAATCTTTCAGAGAGCATCTGCGTTGGTTTCTAGCATCAGGACCCCACACTTTCACGAACTTGTTTCTCCCCTGGCCTAAACTGATGGGATCGTGTCATTCGCCACCTTTGAGTGCCACTGACCACCAGGACAGTGAATTTCAATTGGCCGTCGTTCTGGCGCTGGAAGATTGATTCGAGCGGAGGAATCATGTGGACTGCACTCATTATTATTGCTGCCTTGTATTTCTTCTTCATTCGTGGCGCCAAGAGTTCAGGACAGCCGGCGACTCTCCCAACCATTAAGGGCAATGGAGAATATGAGGTGGAAGTTGTCGGCGAGAGTCGATACCAGAAACATCTTATTTCGATCTGCGGGAAGCCTACTGAGGATGGTACGACGAAGGAAATTTATGCCGGCCTGTTACTCGAAGATTCGAACAAGCATGATGATAAAGCGGTGGCGGTGCATATTGAAAACGGGTGTGTCGGATACCTAAGCAGGTCTGATGCACGCGCGTTCAGGAAAGCCATCGCCCAAACTGCATATGCAAAGTACGGTGCTTTCCAGGTGAAGGCACTCATACGTGGCGGATGGGATCGGGGCGACGGAGATACAGGCATGTATGGCGTTAGGCTAGACATGCCTAGTTTGGACGATTAGGCTGACGAACGGATTCCTCGGATGCCCCGAGCGGCAGTTTTCAAGACGGCGGCGCAGACATCGTCTGACCATTAACGGCCACCAGGCGAATACCGCGGCCAATTGCATTCTTGTTGTCGCCGATCTTGTAGGGCGACTGCGTGCCAGGCACTTCCCCGACCTTTTTACCTTCCCGAGCAAGCCAGTACTCCATCCCTTCACGCGTCGGAAGACCCATCTCATTGATTTTGAACGGCAGTTCAGGGAGTTTCTCACTTGCGAGGATTCCGGCAAGAGCCCAACGCGCCATCATGTCGAAGAAACCCTCGGTATGACCGTAGCTGCCATATTTCGTGCAAGCCTCGGCAGCGCCGTATTTCATTGCACGATATGCATGTTCAGGCTTCACACGTGCAAGCTGCACAATTTCTTCGAACCAGGTTTCGCCGATCCCGTAGTGTTCGTGCCAGTTGTTAGTGCGTGCTGGCATGAACCAGGCTAGATGTTTGCCATCCGCGTCGCGCTTATTAAACGAGAGGTCGTTAAAGTTACGGATGCGCCGCGGCTTCGGTGCTTTCGGTTTCATTGCACACCTCCATTCGTCTCACGGCGCCAGATAGCGTGGCCCTCGCTGATGCCGGCATAGTAGGCGTCGTCCTCGGCGGTGCCAGGCTGGTAGGGGTGAGGGAAGCCGGCACCGTCGATGCGGTAGGCCAAGGCGGCATGGACGCCGGCCTTGTAGGGCGCGCTGCGCCGATCGCGCGGTGTTTCGAACGCGGCCCGGAACAGGGTGTCGACTCGGGCGCTCACGATTGCACCTCATCTGCTTCGTCTTCGAATGGGAAGATTTGACTTTCACCATTTGGGCCAACGATTGGGGCCCAGTGAGTCACGTTAATGGGTTCAGCCCCGTCAGTGCTAAGCCATCCACCATCTTCGTGCCACGCGATTTCAGCCATTCCGCGATCAGCGTTCCAGACCAGTACAAACTGAATCGCATCGACGGGGAGTTGTCCACTCGACACCGCAACCCAGGCGCTCATGATGGCACCTTGTCTTTGGCTTGATTTGATTTATTGGTTGCCAGACAAACTGCGCTATCGATGACATTGCCGACCTGATCATGGAATTGCAGTTCGCACGCGATGTGTGAGATCAACTCGCCGATACTCATCGCGTAGCCAGGAGCGATTTCATCCTCCTCGTTTCCGTATGCTCTGATCATAATGTGACCAATAGCGTCCAGGCCCCGAAGAAGTGTGTCCCTGCAGTTCGAGGCGTGCTGCTCCGCCGCTTCTCCCATCAGTTTGATGTCCTCTACGGACTTAGCCTTGCGGATATCAGTTAAAAGGCTACTAAGTTCATACGGCGCACGGTCAACGTTTCTGAAATGCGGGTTTTTAACGGTAGACATGGCAACCTCCCTATGTTTGGCAGGCCGCTCCAGTAATGGCGGGGGAGCGGCAAGTAGCGAGGTTGGCGAACCGGTGCAAAAGGAAACCGGCATACCCGAGGGTATCCCCACACCGCCGCTCCATAGGAGGCACGATGATGCGGACGAAAAAATACCGCCAGGTGGCGGTTGTCCGCCTTCTGCTTTCCCGAGTCGCCAAACTCGACCGAGAACTGTCTCGGCACCTTCAGCATAGGTCGCGCTTCAGGGTTTACAAGGAGATTTTTCGTCCAAGGCAATGATAACAGGAGCGCACTGGAGCATCATGCCCTTGTTCAGCGAGGATAATTTAGAAGCGAGGTAGTGCGTTGCTGAAGGTCGAAAACACAATCTGCATTTCAGTTTTCACTGTCTGAATCTCCCCCATTATGTGAATCAGAATCTGTGCATACCGCTCATAAAACTGCTCGGTACTGGTAATGGGTTCAATCATTTCAAGCATGCGCCCGATAAGTCGATATCGGTCCTGCACTCTCTTCATCCGTACGGCAACGTGACCATCTAGAACCAAGATAGGCTCAAGGTCGGCGTCGGTCCAATCCTCGGTTCTGCTGATGTCTGCGGCATAGCTCGAACAATTTGGGATGTATTCTTTGTGCTTTAGCGCTGAACCAAGGAGCATCTCAATGCTTGCAGCCATCGCCATCCTGTCCTCCAAGATCCCGCCGATTCGAGCGATAGCGAGATGGACCTTACCGTCTTCTATCCTTTTGCGACGGCGATTCTCAGAGTTCGCTAAATGAATCGTTCCCCCAAACGCTAGTAGAGTTCCAATCGATCCCACCCATGCCGCCCAATCCTGAGCGCTCCAGTCGCGCCAACAGATGAACTCGTTGAAGAGGATGATGCCAACCCAAATCGGGGTTAGCACCGCGTACCAGTTGTACCATTGGCGGAAGAAGTCACGTGTTGTCATGCCGCGATCGTAGCATGACAACACATCGGCGCTTGGGCGTTGGCCGATTGTTGCATTCGTCCTTCGAATACCATGCCGGGTGCTAATTGAGGGGGCTTTGATTTTTATCAAAAGCCGCTGCGCTTGGCAGCATACCCTAGCCGCATGATCTACTTCAACGCAGCGGCCTATTCGCCCAAGGCGTATGCCAGGTTTCGTTCTAGCCTAGCCATGGAGCGCTTTGTCTCGGCACCGCACAATTCCGGCCGCGCTGCTTCGCTTCGTTGGGCCCGCGCATGGATGCTGGCCGCGAAACGTAAAGAGTCAGCCGGCGCCCCATGTGTCGCGCCGGCCCCTAAGCTGGTGGTGTCTCGCCCTTCGTATGAACGGATTGCCGCTGCAGTTGACGCCTGTCAGTCTTAGATCTGATTCCTTGTGCGTCCTTCCGTGTCACTCCCGTTGCCCGCGAAAATATCGCCATCACGAGGAAGCGCGGTAGTCCGAAAAACATTGCGGTACGCATGCCAACATCCAGGCCAAATGCGTCTCGTGAAAGGAGTGCAAGGGCTACTTTATCCGCTGTGATCTGGTCGGTGCGCCTGGTCATGCAGACAGGCTACTCCGACCGGCGAAACGTGCCCACACTTTTGGTTACAGAAGTTTTGCGCACTGGTCCGCGTCGGCGCATACTCGGGGCAGGAGATGATCGTGGACAGCGAGCGCCCGAATCACAATATGACGGACCTGGCCTGTGCGGCTATCGCGATAGCTACCGCGAAGTCACGCCTTGCCGCAGTCGAATTCCTGTTTGATCGAGGCTGCGCGCCTGAAATGATTGCCCACGTTCTGACGGCGTTCACTCCGGCACAATGTCTAGAAGACGAGAATACGCCGCGCTGAGTCCGCTGTTGCATCAATCCTGGAATTTGATGACTACTTATTGTTGCTCTTAGTTCCGTAATAGAAGCCAGTCGCAGCAGACACCAGCGTGACTATCGGGCCAAGCAATACTGAAAATTCTTTCACATCTGCGACAGATACTGAGCCGCATGCCACAAGAATAAGAATCGCCCCGACGATGACCCATAACAGCCCAATTAACAAATAAGCGATATGGCGCCTGGCGCGATCCTCGTGTGGCGCCGGGTTATAGGGCCCCGGCGCGAGAGTCGCACTCTCTAACGGAGTCTCATCTGAAAGGTCTAGCTCAGACTCGACGTCTTGTTGGTCCGGTTTTCCATTGTCGGCGACCAATGAGCGACCTTTTAATGTTATTTGCGCAAGACCTGGCGCAGCTTCTGCGCCTGATCTTCCACTAGGATCTTGTGTCCAGCAGCTTCCTGCTCAACAAAGAAACGTTCAGAGTTAATCGATCGACGAAGCACATCGGTCACAGTGATGTGGTTTTCTTCCGCTTGCTTTTGCAAGAAATCCACCATTTCTTGCGGCAAGTTAAACGTGACTTTTCGTACAGCCATAATTCCCTCCGGCAATTAAATTACGCCTCAGAGGCAGTTTACACATGTTCGATATGGGCGACAACCGTATTGAAGCCATATGTCGTAAGTATATGCGTCAAATCTTACAAAATCTTTACGGGAACGTCGCAAAAATCGCGTATTTCGGCAGATGACTGTATGGATGCACAGCTTTACCACGGTCGCCCACTTCGGCAGTATCCCATTCATTAAGACAATGTGCAGATGGCACTCAAAGGCGACTCAATGTACAGATGGACAAAACCATTTCCTACCCAAGATCAGGGTAAGTTCCTGCCGCTAGTTACCCAGAACAAGGCGCACCTTCGGAGGTTCGAGGCCATGAGCTTCACCGCTGCAAGTTTGAAAATTGATCAAGCATGTCATTGGATTTCTAGTTGGGGACTCAACTACACCAATACAAGATTTCATCGATACCAGCGCCTATTCCAAGAACTAGCAAGGGCTGAGTCTCATCAAGATTTTTGGGATATTTTGGACAAGTATGAATTTCATATCATAACGAACGCGATCAACGAAGCGAACGAATTCCTAAGGATCTACGAGGGTCTTAAGCACGAAACCCATCCTCAACTTAAATTCCGACTGAAGCGAATCTTGCAGGGCCATGAGCTATTTGCAAAGGACATCTCAGGCGCCCGAGACTTCAGTCTTGAACTTGACGTGATTGCTCGTTTCGCAAAGGACGGTTTTCCCATAGATCATAGCCATATCGCTGACCTCGCAACTGATGTGAACGGGATTCCTGTCTTCGCCGAATGCAAGCGATTACGATCTCATAATAAAGTGGCCGCCAACATCAAGGAAGGCCTCGATCAACTGACCAAACGATATGATTCCCACAGAACGCCAGCCAGTGCAAGGGGACTGCTTGTTCTCTCTATCGCGGCGCTGCTCAACCCAAGTCTCGAGCCTAGCAAAGGAGTCGACTCTGCACGACTTCAGCGTGACCTGGAGCGATTACACCGCGATTTCGTCGAGCAGCATAAACATCATTGGGAAGGACGACTTTGCGACCCCAGAACAATCGCAGTCGTACTTATTTACAATGTGCCGGCAATTGTGAATCGTCGCCTCACTACTTGCCACCAACTAGATATTCGGCATAGACACAATCTCGCCCACGCTGATGTGTTACTCGCAAAACAAATTGAGGTTCCCACGAAATTTCGTCTTCCATGGGTGACGTAAAATAGACGTCATACAGGAAGAGGCAGAAATGAAGAAATTACCCCGCCAGGCATTTACCGTGGAGTTCAAGACGCAGGCCGTCGATCG
>Ga0207425_1000335_pt1 | contig 32808 bp, 30 predicted proteins | sample AraplaF_Col_mTSA_FD_184255 | JGI IMG/M metagenome (GOLD analysis project Ga0207425, IMG submission 184255) | Arabidopsis root microbial communities from the University of North Carolina, USA - plate scrape MF_Col_mTSA (SPAdes) (version 3) | ecosystem: Host-associated > Plants > Roots >...
ACGGTTGCTGGACGCTGGAAAGTCCAAGATGACCGCGCTTGGCGCCATCATGCGCCGCATCGTCGTCATCGCAAACGCCAGGCTAAAGGAATATGAGGACGCCCACCCGAGACTGACTTGATGAGGGAGAGATGATGACAACCCTCACGTCGGCCATGCTGGCGCGGCCGGGCTTTCGAAGTGGTCGGCGAAGAGGGTTTCGGTGAGGTAATCGACCAGCACGCGGACCTTGGGCGACAAATGCCGGTTCGAGGGCCAGAGCATGTGGAACTGGCCGGGGCCGTCGATGTGATCGTCGAGCACGGTGCGCAGGCGGCCTTCCGCCAGCCGGCGCCTTGCCAGGAAATCCGGCATGCAGCCGATGCCGAGACCGGCCTCCACCGCGCCGCCCAACGCTTCCATGTTGTTGCAGACGAGCAGGCTGCGGATCGCCAGCTCCGGCGCGCCTGATGGCATGGCAAGCGGCCAGTCCTGGACCTTGCCGCTGTTGGGAAAGCGAAAGCGGATGGCGGCGTGGCCGGCGAGATCGGCCGGGGTCTTCGGCGTGCCGTGCGCTTCCAGATAATCGGGTGCTGCGCAAAGCAGCATGCGAAACGGCCGCAGCGCCCGCGACATCAGCCGGGAATCCTGCAGGTCACCACTGCGGATCGCCACATCGACACCCTCGTCGATCAGATCGACGATGCGGTCGTTGAAATCGAGATCGAGCTCGACTTCGGGATAGAGGCGGACGAAGCCGGGGACGACGGGCAGCAGAAGATGATAGCTGACCAGCGGCAGGCTGAGGCGCAGACGGCCGCGCGGGGTGGCGACGGCAGCCGCAAGCGACGCCTGCGCGTCCTCGAGATCGTCAAGCACGCGGCGGCAGCGCTCGTGGAACAGCCGTCCCTCCTCCGTCAGCCTTATGCTGCGCGTCGAGCGCTGGAAGAGCCGCACGCCGACCTGCCGCTCCAGCGTCGTCACCGCCTTGCCGACGGCGGACGCCGACAGGCCGAGCACGCGCCCGGCGGCGACGAAGCTGCCGAGATCGGCGGTTTTCACGAAGGCCGAGAGGCCGTTGAGCTGATCCATGTTGCGCTTTCCACTCTTTCTATTCGAGCGAATTTTTCCATGATGAACGGCATCATAGGCCGCTTATCGCGATATTGAAGCGAATTTATCTTGTCTGCGCATTCGGCGATAGGCCTCCCGCTGTCGCCGCGCTTCACCTTTCACACAGGCGGATACCTCATGACACGACAACTCTCGACACCGCTTGACGCCGCCGGCGCAAGCCGAGCCGGCTACATCAGGAAGATCATGGCGTTGATCGGCATCTGCGCTGCCGCGGCCGCCATGCCGCTGACCTTCACCGGACCGGCGGTAGCTCTGCCGGCGATCAGCCGCGATCTCGGCGGCAGCCCGATCGCGCTCAACTGGGTCACCAATGCCTTCATGCTGACCTTCGGCAGCAGCCTGATGGCATCAGGGGCGCTCGCCGACAGCTATGGCCGCAAGCGCATCTTTCTGATCGGCCTGGTGGCCTTCCTCATGTTTTCGGCGAGCCTCGCCTTCGCCCCCGATATCGTCTGGTTCGACGTGCTGAGAGCGTTGCAGGGCATGGGTGCGGCGGCCGCCTTTTCCGGCGGCATGGCGGCGCTGGCGCAGGAGTTCGAGGGCAATGCGCGGATGCGGGCCTTCAGCATCGTCGGCTCCAGCTTCGGCGTCGGCCTCGCCTTCGGGCCGATCGCCTCTGGCTTTATGGTCGACGGCTTCGGCTGGCCGGCGATCTTCGCGCTTGTCGTGGGGCTGGGCACGATCGCCTTTGTCCTCGGCTCCATCTTTCTGCACGAGACGCGTGACCCGGAGGCCAGGGGGCTCGACTGGCCGGGTGCTGCAAGTTTCACGCTGGCCTTGGCGCTGTTCACCTACGGCGTGCTGCTGGCGCCGGAGAATGGCTGGGGAAGCCCTTCCGTCGTGGCGCTGCTCGTCGCCTCGGCAGCGCTTTTGGCCGGCTTCTGGCTGATCGAGCGGAGAACGGCGCGGCCGATGCTCGACCTGACGCTGTTTCGCTATCCGCGCTTCGTCGGCGTGCAGCTTCTGGCCGCCGCACCGGCTTATGCCTTCGTGGTGCTGCTCATCCTGCTTCCCGTGCGCTTCGTCGGCATCGACGGCATGAGCGAGGTGGGCGCCGGGCAGATGATGATCGCGCTATCCGGCCCGCTGCTGGTGCTGCCCGTCGTCGCCGGGCTGTTGACGCGCTGGTTCACCGCCGCGGTCATCTGCGGCGTCGGGCTGCTGATCGCGGCCGGCGGGCTGTTCTGGCTGTCGACCATTCCGGCGGGCGTGCCGACCTCGCAGCCGCTACTTCTGATCGGGCCGCTTCTGACAATCGGCATCGGCATCAGCCTGCCCTGGGGCCTGATGGACGGGCTTGCCGTCAGCGTCGTACCGAAGGAACGGGCCGGCATGGCGACGGGGATTTTCAGCACGACCCGCGTTGCCGGTGAAGGCGTGGCGCTTGCCATCGTCAGCGCGGTGCTTTCGGCGCTGGTCGGCACCCGGCTTGGGTCAGGTCTTGGTGGGTCAGGCGAAGAGGCGGCACGGGCGGCGCAGCGGCTGGTGACCGGCGATCTTGGCGCGGCGGCGGCCGTCATGCCCCAAATGGGTGGCGAGGCGCTGGCGCTGAACTACGCGCAGGCCTTCAGCACGCTGCTGATCCTCTTGGCGAGCATCACCATTTTCACGGCGGTCGTGGTGGTGGCGTTTCTCGGCCGCAAGGAGCCGGAGACGGTTTCGGAAGCGGCCGTTTGCGACAGTCCGGCGGGCTAAAATATCGGATCTGGCAGGGCCGCGACGGTGCTCCAATCGGGCACGAAACGCAGCGGCCCTGCCTCCCCGCCGTTGCGTTCCTGATGATGCGCCTCAGATGAGGCGAGAATTCGGCATTCCCGCTTTGATACAGGCGGAACCGGAATGAGTTTCGCGGCGTTCTAGGTGCGAAGCACAGGGGCTTCCGGGGAACGACTATTCATGGGTATTGCCAACGGCATTCGCAAACAGGCGAGCAAGATCGCGATCGGAGAGCGGCGGGTCAGTTCATGGGCGAAAAACATGACTGACGCAGAGGAAGCCATAATACAGGCGCCGGTGCGGCGTTTGGAGAAGGATGGCCTAGACATTTCAATGGCCTGGGCGATCATCGGCATCTTCGTGATCCTCGCTCTCTCGGCCGTCTACATGATGTCGCTGGTCCTGATCCCGCTAACGCTTGCCATTGTCGTCGGCATGATCCTTGGGATGCTTGCGGAGAAGCTGACGAAGCTCGGCGTGCCCCGGATCACCAACGCGGTCATCCTGTCGTCGGCCGTGGCGCTCATCATCTTCCTCGTCGCCAATTCGCTTGCGGGCCCGCTGACGACGCTTGCCAACGAGGGTCCGGACTTTGCCGAGAAGACGGCGAACCGGCTGATGCCCTATCTTGAGCGCATCAAATGGCTGCATATCACGCCCGAGACCTTCCAGAGCGGCCCGATGTCGGCAGAGAAGCTCCTGGAGAATACCGGCAACATCCTGCATCTCGTGACAGCGAACCTGACGCCGGCCCTGGTGCAGGCGTTGATCTTCTTCGCCGCACTGCTGCTCTTCCTGATGGGCCGCGTCAGCCTGCGCAAGTCGATCATCATGGTCTTTCGCGAGCGCTCGCAGCGGCTCGCCGCCATCCGCGTCATCAGCAGCGTCGAGCAGGTGCTCGGCTTCTATTTCGCCACCGCCTCCGTCATCTATGCCTGCCTCGGCGTCGTGATGACCATCATCGCCTATGCCGGCGGTTTGCCATCGCCGGTGCTTTGGGGCTTCTTCGCGTTTCTCTCGAGCTTCATCCCCTATCTCGGGATCACGATGATGACGCTGGCGATCGCGATTGCCGGTATCATCACGCATGATGCGCTCGTCGTCGGGCTGATCCCGGCAGCAGCCTTCTTCACCGTCCACCTGCTGATGGAAAACCTGATCTTCCCGGCGGTGATGGGACGGCGGCTGGAGATCAATGCTTTCGTGGTGTTCCTCGCCATTCTGTTCTGGACCTGGATGTGGGGTGCGGTCGGCGCTATGCTGGCGCTGCCTCTGTCGCTGATCGTCATGACCATCATCGACGAGCTGTTCATCGAAGAAAAGCAGCAGCCGCAACTGCCGAAGTGAGGCCGCCATGTCCGAGATAGAGCTGAAGAGCCTGAGCCAGGATCGATTGACCAGCGGCCGCTCGCCCTGGGGCAACGGCGTGAGGCGCCCCGTCTTCGCACCGCTCACCGATCATCTGCAGATCGATGCCCTCGTCATCGGCGGCGGTGTGACCGGGGCGCTGATGGGGCAGCACCTGGCCGAGCGCGGCCTGTCGGTTGCGATCGTCGACCGCGAGCATCCGGGGCTCGGGAGCACGGCCGCCAGCACCGCGATGCTGCAATGGGAGATCGACAAGACGCTGACGGAACTCGAGCAATTCTACGGCTTCGAGCGCGCCGTCGGCATCTACAGGCGCAGTGCGGCGGCCGTTTCCGGTCTCGCCAAGCTGATTGCCGCCTACCGCATCGACTGCGCCTTCCAGCCGCGCCGCTCGCTTTATCTCACTGGGAATCACGAGGGGGCGCGCGATCTCGCGGTCGAAGCCGAGCTCCGGCAACGCGCCGGGCTTCCGAGCCGGTATCTGGAACATTGCGATCTCTTCACCGAATTCGAGATCGACCGCGACGCCGGCATCCTGTCGCGCGGCTCGGCGGAAGCCGATCCGCTGCTCCTCACATGGGCGCTGCTGGGGATGGCGTCCAAGGACAGCGCGCGGCTCATCGATGCGTCCGTGACGCGGCTGCACAGCGAGGGCAACCGCGTGACGGCGGAAACCGACGGCGGCTTCGTGATCGAGGCGAAGACGGCGGTGCTCGCCACCGGCTACAGCCTGCCTGATATCGCGATGCCGAAACTGCACCGCACGACGTCGAGCTGGGCGATGGCAACCGTGCCGCAGGAACCGGGCACGCTGTGGCGCGACCAGGCGCTGATCTGGGAGGACAGCCACCCCTATCTCTACATGCGCACGACTGGCGACGGGCGGATCGTGGTCGGCGGCGAGGATGACGACACGGTCGATCCGGCCGCGCGCGACGCCAAGGCGCCGGAAAAGATCATGACGATCCGCGACAAGATGAAACTGATCTGGCCCCGCGCCGACACCCGCGTCGCCACCGCCTGGTGCGGCACCTTCGGCGAAACGGCGGACGGGTTGCCGCTGATCGGCCCGGTGCCATCGCTGCCGCATGTTTTTGGGGCGTACGGTTATGGCGGGAACGGGATCACGTTCTCGTATCTGGCGACGCAGGTGATCGGGGCGATGATGTCGGGGACGTATCGCGATTGGTTCGATGATTTCGCGATGGATCGGGATGGGCCGGGCGGTGGTTCGCGGCGGGATGAGACGGCAAGGGTGGAGATGGTGGTGCGGTAGAGTGGGTTGGTGGGGCTTAGGTTATGCCCGGAGCCACTCGTTGGGTTTTGACTAGATATCCGCTCGCTAGGTTGTGCCGTGTGATACCCCCCTCTGCCCTGCCGGGCATCTCCCCCACAGGTGGGGAGATTGGCTGGGGGCGGTCGCTCGCTCCGACATCAACGTTTGGATGGGAAGCACGTCACGAGTCGATCTCCCCCCTTGTGGGGGAGATGTCCGGCAGGACAGAGGGGGGTAACACGGGTTCCGATCTAGAGATCGTCTTTCCGCAGGTTAGCGCCAGAGAGCCACCCTACTCCGTCGTATCATCATCCCCACGATCCTCGACATCCTGCAGCCGCACGAACTCCGTGCCCTTGGCCTTCAGATCGAGAATTGCCTTCGCCACCCCCTCGCCGGCGGCGTGGGTCGGCTGGTTGATGTGGGAGATGACGACGTCGCCGTCCTTGGCGGAGGAGATGCGTTTTTCGGTGATCGCAGCACCAAGAAGCGAGCCGCCGTCGCCGTTTACCGAGTAGCCGGCGATGCGGTAGCCCATGGCGCGGATCTGGGCGATCGAAGAGAGGTCGTATTTGGCGGTCGAGCCGCGGAACCAGCGGGGGGCCGGGATGCCGGAGGCGAGCATGGCGTCGGCACCGCCCTGGACTTCGAGGCGCACGGCTTCGGGAGAACCAGCGGACGCGATGCCGTAGATCGATACCGGTTTGTCGACGGCGGGAATGTGGTTCTGGCCGTGATTTTCCAGTTCGAACAGATCGGGATTGGCGAGCATGACCTGCAGCGCTTGCGGGTTGTGCTTCAGCCAGCGGGCGGTGACGAAGATCGTTGCCGGGATGCGCTCCGACACCAGCACCGAGAGGATACGCTCGTCGGCCTTGCCCATGCAGGCGTCGAAAGTGAGCGCGACGCGGGCATGGCCCTTGATCTCGGAGCGGGCGACGCGAAGGTGCGGCTCGACGAGTTTCGTGGACGATGTCTGCCTGGGCGGCGTCTGCTTGGGCGCGGCCTTCGGGGCGGACTTCGGTGCCGTGTTCGCGGTCCCCGGGTCCGACGATAGCGGGACAACGGGCGCCGGCATGGTGGCCGCAACGATGGGCTGGATGGTCGCGGTTTGCCCGGCAGCGGCAATTGCGACCGGGGCAAGGAGCAGCGCCGAGGCGAGGACGATGTTTTTCATTGTGCCGGGACCGTGGAGTTCAAACCGAGTTCAGATGGCAGCAGCCGTATAGTGATCGCATCGGCCGCTTCCACGGCAAATTTACGGCCGGTTCGGCGCATTGCTGTTTCTGTCGATAAATAAGTCGTGGCTTAACGGCAAGGTGCGATCAGCCGGCCGAACGTTCGTCGAAGGCAGTGCGGGCTTTTTCCACATCCGGCAGGTAGTCGACGGTCCAGGCATAGAGCGCCTTGAACGGCGTCTGCAGCGAACGGCCGAGCGGGCTGATGCGGTATTCGACCGCCACCGGCGAGACGGGAATGACCTCGCGCGTGACGAGCCCGTTGCGCTCCAGCCGGCGCAGCGTCTGTGTCAGCGCCTTCTGGGTGATGCCGCCGAGCTGGCGCTTTATGGCGTTGAAGCGCAGCGGCCCGCGATCGAGCACGATCAGGATCATCATCGACCATTTGTCGGCGATCTGGTCGAACAAGAGCCGGCTCGGGCAATCGACGACGAAGCTCTGCTCGATGGCGTCGGGACGGTCCGCCCGGCAATTGACGGGGGCTGAGATCGGCCGGTGTTCGTTCATGGCGGTTTCCTCGATGCTACCTAGGCGCTTCGTAGTGCCTCATTGACACTAGGTATATAGAATATACTTAAAGCGCGCCACCTTTCTACAGGAGTTTGCCCGTAATGAATGCAGCTGACGTCAACGCGCTGTTTGCGCCGTTCAAGATCAAATCGCTCGAGCTCAAGAACCGTATCGTCATGGCGCCGATGACGCGGACCTTCGCGCCCGAAGGCGTTCCGGGGGCTGATGTCGAGGCCTATTATCGCCGCCGCGCCGAAGACGGCGTCGGCCTGATCCTTTCGGAAGGCACCGTCATCGACAGGCCGGCGGCCAGCAACCATGAGCGCATCCCCTTCTTCCACGGCGAGAAGTCGCTTGCCGGCTGGAGCAAGGTGATCAAGACGGTTCACGACAAGGGCGGCAAGATGGGGCCGCAGATCTGGCATGTCGGCTCCGTCGCCCATCCGGCCGGCGACTGGCCGGCAAGCGGTGTCGAAAGCCCGTCCGGCCTGCTTGCGCCGGAGACGCCGCGCGGCGAAACGATGAGCGAGGAAGACATCGCCGACACGATCGCCGCCTATGCGCGGGCTGCCGCCGACGCCAAGCGGCTCGGCTTCGACACGTTCGAGATCCACGGCGCGCATGGCTATCTGATCGACCAGTTCTTCTGGGCCGGCACCAACAAGCGCACCGACCGCTATGGCGGCGCGACGCTGAAGGAGCGCGCCCGCTTCGCCGCCGAGGTGGTGAAGGCGATGCGCGAGGCCGTCGGTCCCGATTATCCGATCATTCTGCGTCTCAGCCAGTGGAAGCAGCAGGACTACAAGGCGCGGCTCGCCGAAACGCCTGACGCGATGACCGACTGGCTGATGCCACTTGTCGAGGCGGGCGTGGATGTGCTGCACTGCTCGCAGCGCCGCTTCTGGGAGCCCGAGTTCCCCGAGATCGACGGCGAACAGGGGCTGAATTTCGCCGGCTGGGCGAAGAAACTCACGGGTGCCGCGACCATCAGCGTCGGCTCTGTCGGTCTTTCCGGCGATTTCATGGCAGCGTTCGGCGGCGAGAGCTCGAGCGTCGTCGGGCTCGACAATCTGGTGCGCCGCATGGAGCGCGAGGAGTTCGACCTGATCGCCGTCGGCCGCGCGATCCTGAGCGATCCGCAATGGGTGACCAAGGTGCGCACCGGCGACAACGAGAACATGCGTCCGTTCACGGCAGCCGCCTTCGGCGAGCTGGTGTAAGGCGTCTCAGCCTATATGAATGCGAAACGGCGGCTCCATCAGGGCCGCCGTTTTGCTTTGGTCTGGACGAGAGGCTCTAAGGCTACTCAGTCGTAGAGGTAATACTTGGTCCACTTGTCGCGCGGAACCTTGTCGCCGATCTGGTAGCTCAGCTCGCGCACATTGATGTGCTGGGGGCCGGTGATGCAGCTGTAGGACAGGTGATACCAATCACCCTTGCTGCGGAAGACCGCGCCCGGAGCCTCCAGGCGGTCGTCGCTCGGGACCGGGTCCTTGAAGGTGTAGGCGATCACCTTGTCCGGCTTGTAGCCGGTGGCGTCCTTGTTGATGCGGCTCATCGCCTCGGTGTCGCAGCTCTGTTCGAGGCGCGTCGCGGGGTCGAGCTTTTCGAGCTGCTTCTTGATCGCCGGATCGACGGCGAAGGCGGTGGGTGCAAAGGCAGAGGCGGCAAGGCTGAGAGCGGTCAGAACTAGGGCGATACGTTTCGGCATTACTGAAGAAATCCTTTGCAAGCTCATTCCGGAATGCTGCGCGGCCGGCTCAGCAAGGGCAACCTTGGAGGCCGCCCGGCCATGGCAGAATTCCGCACGATGGGAGCGGACTTTCTTAAATATTGTGGTCACATCAAGGCAAGGTGAGGATTGCTTGGGTTTTGCACAGTCACCATTTAGCGAGCGTCGCATGGCACTCTTGCGCGTGGCTTTTGCCGCTTGATCGACAGCGCTTGCGTCTCTATCTCTTCACAACCTGAAATGCCGACCCCGGAGCTCCCCTTGTCCGTCTTCAAAGATCTGCCGAACCCGCCCGTTGCGCCGAAGAAGCCGCATTCCGACACGCGCCATGGCATCACCCGCACGGACGATTACGCCTGGCTGCGCGCCGACAACTGGCAGGCGATGTTCAAGGATCCCTCGATCCTCGACCCCGAGATCCGCAAGCATCTGGAGGCTGAGAACGCCTACATGAACGCGGCGATGGAAGACACCAAGCCGCTCCAGAAGACGCTGTTTTCCGAGATGCGCGGGCGTATCAAGGAAGACGACAGCTCGATCCCGATGAAGGACGGGCCCTTCGCCTACGGCACCTTCTTCGTGACCGGTGGCGAGCAGCCGCGCTATTTCCGCATCCCGCGCGACGCCGACATCAAGGACGAGAGCCAGCGCACCGTGCTGCTCGACGGCGACAAGGAAGCCGAGGGCAAGGCCTATTTCCGGCTGGCCGGCATCGACCACTCCACCGATCACGATCGCGGTATCTGGGGCTATGACGACAAGGGCTCGGAGTTCTACACGCTGAAGGTTCGCGACCTCAAGACTGGCGAGGACCTGCCCGACCTGATCGAAAACACCGGCGGCGGCGGCGCTTGGGCGCCCGACGGCAAGAGCTTCTTCTACTCGGCGCTCGACGAGAACCACCGCCCCTCGAAGGTGTTCCACCACATCATCGGCACGCCGCAATCGGAAGACCGTCTGGTCTATGAGGAAGAGGATGCGGGCTTCTTCATGGGCGTCGGCGGTTCGCTGCTGGACGACTTCATCTTCATCGACATTCACGACCACGAAACCTCGGAATATCTCTTGATCCCGACCAGCGACCTCTCCGCCAAGCCGAAGATGGTGGCGGAGCGCGAGGAGGGTATCGAGTACACGCTGACCGAGGGCGGCGACGTGTTCTACATCCTCACCAACGACGGCGACGCCAAGGATTTCAAGATCATGGAAGCGCCTGTCAACAATCCTGGCAAGGAGAACTGGCGCGAGGTGGTGCCGCACAAGCCGGGCACGCTGATCATCAGCCACATGGCCTATGCCCGCCACCTGCTCTGGCTGGAGCGCAAGGACGGTCTGCCGCAGATCATGATCCGCGATCGGGCGACCGGCGAGGAGCACGCGATCGGCTTTGCGGAAGAAGCCTATTCGCTCGGCCTGCAGGGTGCTGCCGAATACGACAGCGACGTGATCCGCTTCTCCTACTCGTCGATGACGACGCCATCGCAGCTTTACGACTACAACATGGTGACGCGCGAGCGCTCGCTGTTAAAGACGCAGGAAGTGCCGTCGGGCCACAATATCGACGACTATGTCACGCGCCGCGTCTTCGCGCCCGCCTGGGACGGCGTCGAGGTGCCGGTGACGCTGCTTTACCGCAAGGACACGCCGCTCGACGGCTCCGCCCCTTGCCTGCTCTACGGCTACGGCGCCTATGGCGTGACCATTCCGGCGAGCTTCAACACCAACTGCCTGTCGCTCGTCGACCGCGGCTTCGTCTATGCCATCGCCCATATCCGCGGCGGCAAGGACAAGGGTTTCGCGTGGTACGAAGATGGCAAGATGGAGAAGAAGACCAACACCTTCAAGGACTTCATCGCGGCGGCCGACTATCTGAATCAGGAGAAGTTCACCTCCTACGCAAACATCATCGCCGAGGGCGGCTCGGCCGGCGGCATGCTGATGGGGGCGATCTCGAACATGGCGCCGGAAAAATTCGCCGGCGTCATCGCAGCCGTTCCCTTCGTCGACGTGTTGAACACCATGCTCGACGACACGCTGCCGCTCACCCCGCCGGAATGGCCGGAATGGGGCAACCCGATCGACAGCCGCGAGGAATACGACCAGATCGCCGCCTATTCGCCTTACGACAATGTGGAAGCCAAACCCTACCCGCCGATCCTGGCGCTGAGCGGCCTGACGGACCCGCGCGTGACCTATTGGGAGCCGACCAAATGGGTGGCGAAGCTGCGCGACAAGTCGACCAGCGGCGCGCCGGTGTTGCTGAAGACCAACATGGACGCCGGCCACGGCGGGGCGTCCGGGCGGTTTCAGCGGCTGGAAGAGGTTGCGTTCGAGTATGCGTTTGCGGTGAAGGTGGCGGGGAAGATGTGAGAATGCTGGCGGGGTGCCGTGGGGTACCCCCCTCTGCCCTGCCGGGCATCTCCCCCACAGGTGGGGAGATTGGCTGGGGGGCAGCCGCTCACTCCACTCTCATTGTTTGGCGTGAACCTAACCGCTGGCCGATCTCTCCCCTTGTGGGGGAGATGTCCGGCAGGACAGAGGGGGGTAATTCTTGCTCCCCCGCCAACGGAAGGAGCCCCCCAATGCCCGTCTACATCGCCCTGCTCCGCGCCATCAATGTCGGCGGCACCGGCAAGCTACCCATGGCCGAGCTGAAGGCGATCTGCGAGAAGCTCGGCTTTACCGACGTCAAGACATACATCCAGAGCGGCAACGTGCTGTTTCGCGCAAAAGCCAACGAGGCCGACGTCGCACATACATTGGATGACGCACTCGGCGAGCGACTGGGCAAGAAGCCCGGCGTGATGGTGCGCAGCCGCAAGGAGATGGAGGCGATCGTCGGCAAGGCGCCCTTCCCCGATGCCAAGCCGAGTTTTCTCATCGTCAGTTTCCTGCCCGAGAATGCGCCGAAGGATGCGCTCGACAGGATGGTGGCGCCTGACGGAGAGGAGGCTGTCGTCGATGGGCGCGAGATCTATGTGCACTATCCCATCGGTTCCGGGAAATCGAAGCTGAAGCTGCCGGCGCTTAATGCCGGCACATCGCGCAACATCAATACCGTTCGCAAGCTCGCCGAAATGGCGGCTGCAATGGAAGATGGCTGAGGCCAGCTTTACGGCGGCAACGCATTATTTTAGTCTTTCCTAATTAAAAATGGCATCGCATCTGTTTCCTACTTGCCGGGAGGAACCGATATGGCGAAGTACAGAGCGCATCTGCCGCAGATAGACGGCGGGTTTTATGCGAGTGACGGGGGCATGGAGACGACCTTCATCTTTCACGACGGGATGGAGCTGCCGCATTTCGCCTCCTTCGTGATGGTTGACGACGAGGAAGGGCGGGACCGATTGCTGGTCTATTATCGCCGCTACCTCGACATTGCCCGCAAGCACCGCACCGGCTTCATTCTGGACACGCCGACATGGCGCGCCAATGCCGATTGGGGCGCGAAGCTCGGCTACGACGCCGAGGGGCTGCACCGGGTGAACCTAGCGGCGATCGACCTGTTGCTGCCGCTTCGCGACAAATACGAGGAACCGGGGCGGCCGATCGTGATCTCAGGGGCGATCGGGCCGCGTGGCGATGGCTACAAGGCGGGCAACATGAATGCCGCCGAGGCCGAGGATTATCATGGGGCGCAGATCAGAAGCTTTGCGACAAGCGAAGCCGACATGGTGGCCGCCTATACGCTGACCAATATCGACGAGGCGATCGGGGTGGCGCGTGCGGCGGCGGCGAACCATATGCCCTGCGCGATCTCGTTCACGGTGGAGACCGACGGGCGGCTGGTGACGGGGCGGAGCCTGCAGGATGCGATCGAGACCACGGATGCCGCGACCGGCGGCTCGCCCGCCTACTACATGATCAACTGCGCGCACCCGACGCATTTTGCCGGCGCGCTAGCCGCGAACAGCGGCTGGACGCGGCGCATCGGTGGCCTGCGCGCCAATGCTTCGCGCATGAGCCATGCGGAGCTCGACGAGAGCGAGACGCTCGATGCCGGCGATCCCTCAGATCTCGGGGAGCGGTATCGTGTGCTGCTGCGCGGCATGCCCGAGATCAGGATCGTCGGTGGCTGTTGCGGCACCGATCACCGCCATGTGGCGGCGATCTGCGAGGCTTGCGTGCCGGCAGCTGCTTGAGTTCAGTGCTCGGCGTGGGCTGCGGCCTTGCTGCCGCCGTGGCCGCTGATATCGGCGCCGGCGGTACTGGAGAAGCGCAGGTTCCAGAAGGTGGCGGTGAGCGAGACCGCGGTCACGAACAGGAAGGCGGCCGAGAAGTCGTGCAGTTGCGGCGTGTCGCCGCTGCCGGTTGCCGACATCGAGATATGCAGCACGAAGGCGCCGACGCAGATCCCGAGCGACAGCATAAGCTGCTGGAAGGTCACGTAAAAGCTGGTGGCAGCGCTCATGCGGTCGCGCTCGATCGCGTCATAGGCCACCGTGTTGTAGGCGGTGAACTGGAACGACATGAAGAAGCCGCACATGACGAGCACCGCGAAGATCAGGCCGAGCGGCCAATCGGGGCGGAAGAAGGCGCAGAGCGCGTAGCCGAAGGTGGCTGTGAAGCCGTTGAACACCAGCGCGTTGCGGAAGCCGAAGCGGCGCAGGATCCTCGGCGCGAAGGCCTTCATCGCCATGGAGCCGATGGCAGCTGCCGTCACCAGCTGGCCGGCCTTGGCGGCAGAGAGACCGAAGCCGAGCTGGAAATAGAGCGGCAGCAGGAAGGGTTGCGCGCCCTGGGTGATGCGGGTGAGCGAACCGGCGATGACAGAGGTGCCGAAGCTCGGCACCTTCATCAGCGAGAAATCCATGATCGGCGCGGGATGCTTTCGCGCATGCTTGAGATAGGCGATGCCGAAAAGCAGGCCGATCGCGATCAGGAACAGCGCGAACATCCCCTCGCCCGGACGGCTGGAGCTTTCGAAGCCGAAAAGCAGCGAGCCGAGCGCAATGCCCGAGAGGATGAAACCGACAGTGTCGAAGCGCTTCTTGGTCTCGCCCTTGAAATTCTCGATGAAGATCGAGACCAGGACGAAGCCGAGGATGCCGATCGGGACGTTGATGTAGAAGATCCAGCGCCAGTCGAGGTAGGTGACGATCATGCCGCCAACGGGTGGGCCGAGGATAGGGCCGATCAGCGCCGGCACCAGCAGCCACGACATGGCGTTGACCATATCCTTGCGGGCGACGCTGCGCAAAAGCACGAGACGGCCGACCGGCATCATCATGGCGCCGCCGAGACCCTGCAGCAGGCGGGCAAACACCAGACACCAGAGATTGGGCGAGAGCGCGCAGCAGATGGAGCCGAGAACGAAGACTGCGATGGCCCAGCGGAAGACCGTGCGCGAGCCGAAGCGATCGGCAATCAGGCCGCTTGCCGGAATGAAGATGGCGAGGCTGAGCAGATAGGACGTCAGCGCGATGCTCATCGACGGTGCGGTGACGCCGAAATCGCGCGCCATGGTGGGAAGTGCGGTGGCCAGAACCGTGGCGTCCAGCTGCTCCATGAACATGGCGCTGGCAACGATCATCGCAATCAAGCGGAAATTGAGCGGCGGGCGTCCAACGACAGCCGCCTGGTAGATCTGATCCGACATCGTCAGGGATCGCTCGCGAATACGCGGCTCAAGCGCGAAGGCAATCGCCGCGGGCATGAAATGGCAAAGCGCCAAGGGTGAATGAAGTTTTTATATACGCCCGCAAATGTGGCGGGGTTATGCTGAAATGGCAAGGCTGATGTGAGCTCAGCGTATGGGTGTATCAGCGATGATCGCGCATCAGCGTTTCGTAGTCGCGACCGCCGGAGAAGATATTGGTGATGACGATGGTTTCGGCCTCGACACGGTAGAGAATGAGGGTGTTGCGCCGCTCTACGCGTTCATTCCTGATGATGCTTGTTCGCAAGCGTCTTTATCCAGGCAGCCATCTCCTGGCTGCTCAGGCTCGGTCGGGGATCATCGAGCGATTCCTGCACGCGGGCCCTTATGGCCGCGATGCGTTCCTTGTGCTCTTCCTCCTGGCGCATCCAGGCGCGCATGGCGGCGCGGATGACTTCGCTGGTGGAGGCGAAGGCACCGGCATCGATCTCGGCATTGATCACATCGACCATTTCCGTTGGCAGCGTGATGCTGAGCTTTTCCATGTGTGGCTCCCGCGTTGGCGTCTGGAGGTGCGATTTAATCCTACCACTGCGGCCAGGCCGCAGCAATCGGCGCAGGCGCTACGTCCTATTTCCGAATTGCTTTCTCAGCCAACAGGCTCAAGCTTTCACCCGAGGAGCTCCGCGGCGCCTTGGCCGTCGGCGAAAATGGGAGAGAGGGGCACATGCGTCTACATCTCATCGTGGCGGCCGCGACCGTTCTCGTGTCGGGGAGTGCCGAGGCCTATCAGAAATGCGGCGGCAGTCCCTCGGTCGATGTCTACTGGGAAAAATCGGTCCTCAGCGTCAACGGCACCTTCTACCAGATGAAGAGCGAGAGGCTCGGCAAGAAAAGCGCGCGGCTCGTCGGCCACGACATGGCTTTCGTCAAAAGCAAGGGCGGCAACGACGTCCTGATCCGCAATGGCGGCAGCACCCGCTACACTTGCCAGAAGACCGAGGGTGAATTGGGCGCGGTCAGCATCGTTCCATACCGGGCAAACACGGTCGTCAAGTCAACGGCGGAGGTCGAATTCCCTGACGACACTGGCAAAGGCACGCAGGCGTCTTCCCGCAATGGCCGTGGCAAGGGCGGCGGTGGTGGAGGTGGCAAGGGCGGCGGTGGCAATGGTGGAGGTGGCGGAGGAGGCGGTGGCCATGGCGGAGGTGGCGGCGGCGGCGGCGGGCGCAACCGGTGAATTTCCGGCCAACACACGGCGCTTGAGCGCTTGCGCCGGCAGGGCCTGAGCCCTACCTAAAGCCTATGACCATTGCACCCGCACAGACGTCGCGCTCCTTCCCCTTCGACAACAGCTATGCGCGGTTGCCGCAGAACTTCTTCGCCCGGCAGACGCCGTCCGCGGCCGCCGAGCCGTGGCTGATCAAGCTCAACGAGCCGCTGGCGGAAGAGCTGGGGCTCGACATAGAGGTTCTGAAGCGCGATGGGGCCGCGATCTTTTCGGGAAATCTCGTGCCTGAGGGCGCCGATCCGTTGGCCATGGCCTATGCCGGGCATCAGTTCGGCAGCTTCGTGCCGCAGTTGGGTGACGGGCGGGCGATCCTGCTTGGCGAGGTGATCGACGTCAAAGGCCGGCGCCGCGATATCCAGCTGAAGGGCGCGGGCGCCACACCGTTTTCGCGGCGGGGTGACGGGCGCGCGGCGCTCGGGCCAGTGCTGCGTGAATATATCGTCAGCGAGGCCATGCATGCGCTCGGCGTGCCGGCAACGCGAGCGCTGGCGGCGGTTTCGACGGGGCAGCCCGTCTATCGCGAGCAAATCCTGCCGGGTGCCGTCTTCACCCGCGTGGCGGCGAGCCATATCCGGGTCGGCACCTTCCAGTTCTTCGCAGCGCGCGGCGATACCGAGGGCGTTCGGGCGCTCGCCGATTACGTCATCGACCGGCACTACCCCGAGCTGAAGGACGGAGCCAATCCCTATATCGCGCTGTTCGAGGCTATTGCCGAACGGCAGGCGGCGCTGATCGCCAAGTGGCTGCATGTCGGCTTCATCCACGGCGTGATGAACACCGACAACATGACCGTCTCGGGGGAGACGATCGACTTCGGCCCCTGCGCCTTCATGGATGCCTATGATCCCGGCACGGTTTTTTCCTCGATCGACCAGAACGGCCGCTACGCTTATGCCAGCCAACCCGGCATCGGGCAATGGAACCTGGCGCGGCTCGGCGAAACGCTGCTGCCGCTGATCGACGCCGATCAGGACAAGGCGGTGGAGATCGCCAATGTCGTCATCAAGGATTATGGCGAGCGCTTCCAGCTGCACTGGATGCGGGGAATGCGCGAGAAGATCGGTCTTGCTGATGTCGAGGACGACGATCTCGCGCTGATCCAGTCGCTGCTTTCGGTGATGCAGGCGGGCCAGGCGGATTTCACGCTGACGTTCCGCCGGCTGTCGCATCTGGCCGCCGACGACAGCGCGGAAGACGCGTTTCTCGGGACGTTCAGCGACAGCGCGGCGGCGAAGGAATGGCTGGTGCGCTGGCGTGAACGTCTTGCGCGCGAGACGACAACACCGAACGAACGCGGCGTGGCGATGCTTGCAGTCAACCCCGCCTTCATCCCGCGCAATCACCGCATCGAGCAGGCGATCGTAGCCGCCGTCGAGGATGCGGATTTCTCGCTGTTCGAAGCGCTGCTCGACGTTCTCGCCAAGCCCTATGAGGATCACGCGGAGTTTACCGCCTACATGCAGCCGCCCAAGCCCGAGGAGCGCGTGCTGCAGACATTCTGCGGGACGTGACCGGCCGATTTCCTCTACCTGAACGCTAGCGTCTGTCGTGACGTTTCGACGCGGCCAAACGCCTGGGTTTCATGGCTTTTTCGTGACAGCAGCCGAAACCCAGATTCAACGCCCACCCGTAAATCCGGATTCTGTCGCATATTTTAGTCACTTCTGAGCCCCCCATATTGTGGCGGTTGAAAGGCAGATCGGGCCGCTCTATTTCCGCTGATGACGCTTGCGGCAAAATGTCTTGTTCGCCGTTTGCGTGCATTCCTGACCACTCCCGATCCCCCTCGGGAGCTTTATGCATTTCAGTTGGAGACCGGCCTGATGGCGATCGTCTTAACATCCATCCTCTTCATTCTGATAGGATTGGCACTCGGCGGAGGCGGGCTCTGGCTCGTGCTGCTCGGTGGTAACTTCTTCTATCTCTTCGCAGGCATCATGTTCCTGCTGACCGCTGCGCTGCTCTTGAAGCGCAAGGCGTCGGCCCTTTGGGTCTATGCCGTGCTCGTCGTCGTTTCGCTCGTCTGGGCGATCAACGAAGTCGGCTTCGACTGGTGGCAGCTCGGACCGCGCGGCGGCCTGATCATCCTGCTCGGCCTGTGGCTGCTTACGCCCTGGATCCGCCGTCCGCTCGGCTTTTCCGGCACGACCGGCGCGCCCTACCCGGCCAGCCCTTGGCCGCTCGCCATTCCGGTTCTGATCGCGATCGTGATCGCCGGTTATTCGATGACGACGGACCCGCATGACCAGAACGGCAGCCTGCCGACGGCCATGACCGGCACCACGACATTCGGCGGCACGGTGACCGACGGCGAGTGGCACCAGTATGGCCGCACGCCCTTCGGCCAGCGCTATTCGCCGCTTGAGCAGGTCAACGTCAGCAACGTCAAGGACCTGAAAGAGGTCTGGCGCTACCAGACCGGCGACGTGAAGCGGCCGGATGATGTCGGCGAGACGACCTACCAGGTCACGCCGCTCAAGGTTGGCGATACGCTCTACATCTGCACGCCACACAACCTTGCCATCGCGCTTGATGCCAAGACCGGCAAGGAAAAGTGGAAGTTCGACGCCAATTCCGGCATGAACCCGGACCGACAGCACCAGACGTGCCGTGGCGTCACCTACTACCACGACACGGCAGCGGCTGCCGGCGCCCCCTGCGTCGACCGCGTCTACCTGCCGACCGCCGATGCCCGCCTGATCGCGCTCGACGCGCTCGACGGCAAGGTCTGCACCGATTTCGCCGACCAAGGCACGCTGCACCTCGAAAAGGGCATGAAGTACAACCCCGCCGGCTACTACTACTCGACCTCGCCGCCGGTGGCGATCGACGGCAAGCTGATCATCGGCGGCGCCGTCAACGACAACTACTCCACCCAGGAGCAGTCCGGCGTCATCCGCGCCTTCGACATCCACACCGGCGCGCTGGTCTGGAACTGGGATTCGGGCAACCCCGACGTCACGACGCCGCTGCCCGAGGGCCAGACCTACACGACGAACTCGCCGAACAGCTGGTCGGTTCTGTCGGCCGATGAAGGTCTCGGCCTGATCTACGTGCCGCTGGGCAACCAGGTGCCCGACCAGCTCGGCATGAACAGAAGCGCCAATGTCGAGAAGTTCTCGTCGTCGGTCGTTGCTCTGGACATGAAGACCGGTCAGCTGCGCTGGGTCCAGCAGTTCGTGCATCACGACCTGTGGGACATGGACGTTCCGGCCCAGCCCGTGCTCTTCGACATGAAGAAGGCGGACGGTACGGTCGTTCCGGCACTCGTGGCGCCCACCAAGCAGGGCGACCTCTACGTGCTCGACCGCCGCACCGGCGAGGCGATCATTCCGTTCAAGGAAATCCCCGCGCCGCAGGGCACGATCCCCGAGGACCATGCTTCCCCGACGCAGCCGATCTCCGACCTGACCTTCTCGCCGCCACCGCTGCAGGAGAAGAACATGTGGGGCGTGTCGCTGTTCGACCAGCTCGCGTGCCGCATCGAGTTCCACCGTTACAAGTATGAAGGCCGCTACACGCCGCCGTCGCTCGAAGGCACGATCGTCTATCCTGGCAATTTCGGCACCTTCAACTGGGGCTCGGTCGCGGTCGATCCGGAACGGCAGATCATGTTCGGCATGCCGACTTATCTGGCCTTCACCTCGCGCCTGGTGCCCGCCGCCGACATCCCGCCGAAGGGTGCAGGCGAAAAGGGCAGCGAACAGGGCCTGAACCGCAATGACGGCGCGCCTTATGGTGTGGTCATGGGTCCGTTCCTCGGTCCGCTCGGCATCCCCTGCCAGGCACCGCCATGGGGCTATGTCGCCGGCGCCGATCTCACCACGGGCAAGACCGCCTACAAGCTGGTGAACGGCACGGTTCGCGACATGAGCCCGCTGCCGATGCCCTTCAAGCTCGGCGTTCCCGGTATCGGCGGCCCGATCATCACCAAGGGCGGCGTTGCCTTCCTCGGTGCCGCGGTCGACGATTACCTGCGCGCCTATGACGTGACCAACGGCAAGCAGCTGTGGCAGGCCCGCCTGCCGGCCGGCGGCCAGTCGACGCCGATGACCTACACGACCTCGGACAACAAGCAGTATGTCGTGATGGTGGCCGGCGGACACGGGTCGATCGGCACCAAGCCGGGCGACTACGTCATCGCCTACACGCTGCCGTAAGCAGTTTCAACGACCACCGAAATGGCCGCCTCCGGGCGGCCATTTTGCGTTTGGGCCTCCGATGGCACACGTGCATTATGACAACGAAAGGCTGGCGCAGGCTTATCGACGCAATTCTTCCGTGCATTGTCTCAGGGGGAATTTTCATGAAGATCGGCGACAGCATCTCGAGCACCTATGGCTTGAGCAATCTTTTCCAGCAATCCGGCCAGCGCAACAAGCAGCAGCCGATGACGATCGAAGACAGCGTTCGCCAGAGCGGCGCATCGCTTGCGCCCAGCACGACGCCGCCCTCCATCTCCAGCACCATGTGGGCGCTGCAGGCGACCGACGAAAGCCAGACGATGTCAGGTGTGGAAGACGAGGCCAAAGCCCGCCACGACGCCATCGTCAGCGAATTCAGCGACCTCGCCAACATGACGCTCGCCGAACGCATCCGCAAGCAGGTGCTCGACAGCCTCGGGATGACCGAAGACAGCCTGAAGGGCATGTCGATGGACGACCGCGCGGCGATCGAAAAGCAGATCGCCGACGAGGTGAAGCGGCAGCTGACGGGGAATGACGACAAGGGCGAGAGTGCTGCGGCGGATATTGGCGCGGTGTGAGGAGTGTTGCCGTGAAAGCTGATGGGACGCGATGATCGCGGCCAATGCTTGCTGCCGCCGCGATAGGACTCTCCCAGCGCTACAAACGCCACCCTCATTCCTGTCCTTGTGACAGGAATCCAGCCACGGCGCGTCTGCGCCGTGAATGACCTGCTCCCAGCATTCGGCCGAAGAAGAGTCTCCTCGCCGCGCGGACGCGCGTCGGCTGGATTCCCGCCACAAGGGCGAGAATGAGGGAGAGGATGGGGGCGCTTCCGTGAGGGTCAGCGGTGGTGCTTGAGGTTGAGAGATTGATTCAAGCAGATGCGAGCAAGATTCACTTTTCTGTCGCATCTTATTGATCTTTAATCTCGATTTCCGCCCGCTCCCTCACACCATCTCCGCCACGATCCGCCCCACCTCGCCGAAAACAGGATTGATCTCGGCGGTCGCAACCGTGGCGTTGGTGACGTAGACGGCGATCAGGATGGGGCCGTGGCCGGGGGGCCAGCAGATGGCGATGTCGGCGGCGGAGCCGTTCTTGCCGGTGCCGGTCTTGTCGCCGATCTTCCAGGTTTCCGGCAGGCCGGTGCGCAGGCGTTCGTTGCCCGTGGTGTTACCGACCATCCACTCGATCAGCGTCTTCTGCGAGGGTTCGGACAGGACCGAGCCGAGCGCGATGTTACCGAGCGTGTCGAGCATGGCATCGGGCGTCGTGGTGTCGCGCGGATCGTCCTTGGCGATATCGTTGAGATCGGGCTCGATGCGGTCGAGGCGGGTGGAGCCGTCGCCGAGCGTACGCAGCCAGTTGGTCAGTTCCTTGGGGCCGCCGAGGCTTTCGAGGATGAGATTGCCGGCGGTGTTGTCGCTCAGCGTGATCGCCGCCTTGCAGAGATCACCGACGCTCATGCCCTCGCCGCCGACGTGCTTCTCGGTCTCGGGCGAGTAGGCGATGAGCTGCTCCTTCTCGTAGACCACGCGGCGCTCGAGATTTTCCTCGCCCTTGTCAACGCGCGACAGCACCATGGCGGCGGCCAGCACCTTGAAGGTCGAGAACATCGGGAAGGTCTCGGTCTCGCGATAGCCGAAGGAGATGTTGGTCTCGGTATCGATAGCAGATACGCCGATGCGTCCGCCGATTTGCTTTTCCAGCGCGCCGATGCGGCGGTCGATCTCGTCGTCGCTGTCTTCGGCGCGAACGATCTCCGGCAGGAACAGCGCCGGGGCGAGCAATGCGGAGCCGAGCAGCGTGCGGCGGCGGATCGAAAAGGGATGCATGAAAAGACCTCTGCCAGAATCGATGAAGGCATTAATTAAGAATGGATGAGAACCGGGTTAAAGCGGGATTGTGGCCCGCTTGCGTCGCCCGCGCCTTCGCCATCGGAATGCGTTGATCTTTCAGATTCGCATTCCCGGCATCAAGCCCTTCGCTGGCATGAGCTCAGTCAGGCAGCCCTTCTCGCCGCCATCTGCGTGACCTCGACCGTCACATGCGACAATTGGCCGAGCGTCGCGAGCTTCTCCTTGTAGAAGGACGGCGCGCGGGGGGCCGATGTGGCGACGGCGACGATGGCCGCATGGTGGCCAGGGCCGACCTGCCAGACGTGCAGATCGGTGATCTCGTCACCATCGGTCTCGACGACCTTGCGGATCGCCTTGGGCAGATCGCCCGCCGCAGGAAGGGTGTCGAGCAGGACGGCGCCCGACGCCTTCATCAGGCCCCAGGCCCATTGCGCGATGATGATGCCGCCGACGATGCCCATCAGCGGATCGAGCCAGAGCCAGCCATAGAGGCTGCCGAGCAGAAGTGCCGCGATGGCGAGCACCGAAGTCAGCGCGTCGGCGATGACGTGGATATAGGCGGCGCGCATGTTGTTGTCGGTGGCGCGCGGGGCGTGGCTGGCGTGGTCGCCGTGATGGGCGTGGGAGCCATGGTGCGCATGATCTCCGTGATGGGCGTGATCACCGTGGTGGGCATGGGAGCCGTGATCACCGTGGGGCGCGTGGCTCCCGTGGCTGTGGCCATGCGCGTGGCCATGGTGATGATGATCGTCCTTCAGCAGCCAGGCGCTCAGTACATTGACGGCGAGGCCGAGGACGGCGACGCCAATGGCCTGCGAGAAGCTGATCGGAACCGGGTTGGCGATGCGCAGCACGCTTTCATAGGCCATCAGCAGCGCGATCAGCGCCAGGATGATGGCGCTGGCGAAACCGGCGAGATCGCCGAGCTTGCCGGTGCCGAAAGTGAAGCGCGGATTGTGGGCCTGGCGGCGGGCGTAGAGATAGGCCAGCGCCGAGATCAGCATGGCGCTCGCATGGGTCGACATGTGCCAGCCATCGGCGACCAGCGCCATCGAGCCATACCACGTGCCGGCGGCGATCTCGGCCACCATCATCGAGGCGGTCAGCGCGATGACGAGCCAGATGCGGCGGGTGTTGCGGTCATGGTCCTCGCCGAGGAAAACGTGCTCGTGCTGCAGGTTGTTTGTCTGTGCGCTCATCGCACGCTCCTTGTCGGTAGTCTCGTCAGTGGTCTCGCGCCCTCAGGCGCATCAGCGGATGTAGGTTCTCAGAACCTCGGAAATTTCCTCGACGGCCTCGCTGCGCGCCTTTTCGTCCGAAGCATGCAGGACATGCTCGTGCAGGTGATCGTCCAGCACCTCGCCGGTCAGCCCGTTCAGCGCGCCGCGGATGGAGGAGAGCAGCTGCAGGATTTCGCCGCAGGGCTTTTCCGCCCCGAGCGCGCGCTCCACCGCATCCATCTGGCCCTTCAGCCTGTTGATGCGGGCGATGAGCTTTTTCTTGTTGTGCTGGGTGTGGGACATGATCTTCTCGGTATAGGATAGGGGGGTATCCTATCTCAAATGAAGACGGAAGGAAAGCCCGCGCACGGCTTGACAAGACGAAGAATTGGGAAGATGTATTGCGCCATGATCAAGAACGCGCACATCTCCTGCTCGTATTTTTGGCTGTACCTGTAAAGGGCGGCTGGACAGATCTTATTGTCAACAAGCCGCCGTCAGGCGGCTTTGTTGTATCTCAAGCGTCCTGACGGCAGAACATCACGAAACGCCAGACTGGGACGCAAAGACATGACCGACATCGAAGACAGCGAAATCTCATTGATCCGCCCGCCGGTGATCAATATCCGCGCCGCCAAGCCGCGCGACCTGCCCGAACTCAACGACATGATCGCGCTTCTCGCCAAGCACCACGGCGACGCCGCCGGCTCGACGCCGGAGCAGCTGGAGCGCGACCTGTTCGGCCCCCTGCCCTGGATTACCGCGCTCGTTGCGGAAACCGACGAAGGCCTGATCGGCTACGCCATTCTCGTGCCGCTCTACCGCGCACAGGAAGGCGCGCGCGGCATGGATCTGCACCATCTCTTCGTGCGCGACGGCCATCGCGGCCACGGCGTCGGCCAGCATCTCGTCAACCGCGCCCGCGACACCGCCCGCAACGCCGGCTGCGGCTACCTCTCGGTGAGCGCCGCGACGGGCAATATCCAGGCGCACCGCTTCTACGAACACATGGACTTCATCCCGCGCCCGGTGACCGGCATGCGCTATCTGCAGGCGCTGGCTTAGGCGCCACCCGCCCCTTTATGGCGCCCCCTGATCGCATCGGCGGCTGCGCTCGCTAGCGCAGCACCGGTTCCCCGTGGAAGCGGCGGCGGGAGGGTTTGGAGACGCCGAAGCCGATCTCCATCATCAGGCGCGGCTTTTCGGTGGCGACGGTTCCCATGTGGAAGCCGAAGGGGTCTTCGACGAAGCCGGAGCCGGCCTTGCCTGTGAGCGTGATCGGGCTGTCCTTGCCGTAATAATCGATGATCTCGTTGGCGGGGTGACCGACCAGCAGTGTCAGCTGGTGCTTCATGCGGCGCTTGTTGTGGCTGCCACGGACGAAGACGTGCGGGCCGGTGCCTTGATCCACATCCACCAGATAGAAGAAGAACTTCAGCATCCGCCAGTCGTCGAGATCGAAGTGATACTTGTCGAGCGAGGCAAGGCTGCGGTCGGCTTCGCTGGCCTTGGTCGGGAAGCTCCACCATGTGCGGGTGGTGATCAGTTGCGCCTGGGCGCCGAGATAGCGGCGGGCGATCTCCGACAACAGCGGATCGCGCTGCACGGTCAGAACCGCCGGGCAATCCAGCGCCCGCTCGAAATGGTGGCCGGAGAGGATCGGTCGGCCGAGCCTGTCTTCGGTGGCGCGGTGGTCCGATGCGCTGAATTCTATTCTGCGGTCGAAATTGCCGAAGCAGGGCGTGGCGTGGCCGAAGGCGGATATCTCCTGCGTGATATCAGCCGGCAGCTGCAAATCGGGGAAGATGCCGTCGCGGTTCAGCGCATCGACTGCGGTTTCGGCGTTCACGCCGTGGAAGATGGTCGGCAGGTTGTCGATCGCGCCGTTGCTCTTCTTGGCCGTCAGCCAGTGGGCGCGGCGGCCGGGAATGGTGCGGGCAAGCAGGAACATCGGCAGCCAGGCCGGGTTCTCGCGAATATCGGCCATGTAGGTGGGGATGCGGACCGCCATGCGCTTGAGCTTGCCGCCCTTGCGCGCGACCGCTTCGAGATCATTGGCGGAGGCGTTCGAGGCCGCGCCACTGGCGGGAGATACTGATGAGCTGTGCATTTCAGCTGGCCTTTCGCAAGACGTTTGAGGATCGTCATTCGGCAGCGGCATGTGCCACTGCGGGGCATTCAGTCGAAATTGCTAATAAATGCTGCAATGCGGCAATTTTGGGGTATTTCTACCCTCAATGAGCAGGCACCGCCTTCAGGTAGGCGGCAATCGCCTCCAGATCAGCCTTGGGTAGGTGAGCGACGTTCTGCTGCACCTCGGTCATCGATCCGCCGGCCGAATCGAAATCGGGCGTGAAGCCGGTTTCGAGGTAATTGGCGATGTCGGCCTCGCTCCATTCGCCGATGGCTTTCGAGCCTGGCGTGATGTTGGGGATCGTGCCCTCACCCTCAGGATTGGGCGCGCCTGCGAGCCACAGATCGGGCTTCAAGCCGCCCAGCGCATCGCGCGGGGTGTGACACTCGCCGCAATGGCCGAGGCCCTCGACCAGATATTGGCCGCGTTTGACCTTGTCGTCGGCATTGGCAAGCACGACGCGCGGGCTGTCGTTGAAATAGAGGAACTTCCAGCCGCCGAGCGCCAGCCGGATATTGAACGGGAATGGCAGCTCATGCGGCGGCGCGACGTTGCTGCTCTTCGGCAGAGTCTTCATGTAGGCGTATAGGTCGTTGACGTCCTTGTCGCTCATGCGCGTATAGGAGGCATAGGGGAAGGACGGGTAGAGATGCGCGCCATTGGGCGCGACGCCGCGCTTCATGGCATTGCCGAATTGAGCGAGCGTCCAATTGCCGATGCCGGCCTGCTCGTCGGGCGAGATGTTGGGGACGTGGAAGGTGCCGAAGGGGCTCTTCAGCGCCAGCCCGCCAGACAGCGTCAGCTTGGCATCGCCTTCAGCCCCCGGGGCAGCGTGACAGCTGACGCAGCCGCCGGCCCAGAAGACCATTTCGCCGTTCTTGACATCGGGCGCGCCGAGGTTTGCCCAATGGCTCTCAGGCAGCGGATTGGGCGCGGTTACCAGGTAGAAGACGGCGCCACCGACCACGGCGACGCCGACGAGACAGAGGACAAACCTGATAAACCTGCGAAACATGCACTGCTCTCCCATCGTCCTTGACGCTCATTGGACATAAAGCGATCCGCCCGGCGGGCAAGGCCGGACGGATCGTAGATGCGGATCGCCCGAGGGAGGATCACCCCAGACGAACAGAAGGGAGAGAACTATTCCTTCTTGATGCGGTAGTTCTGATGACAGCCGCCGCAGTTCGCGCCAAGCGTCTTCAGGCCGGCGCCGACGCCTGCGGCGTCTGCCGGAAGCTGGGCGAGCAGCGTGTCGGCATCGGAGCCGAGCTTGGCCGCGCGCGCCTTGAAGTCGTCCATGTTTTCCCAGATCTTCGGGCTCGCCTCGGAATCGGCGGATGCGTTTTCCGTGCCAGCCTTGAACTGATCGGGGAAGGCCTTGGCGGTTTCCGAGATGGTCGACAGCGCCGTCTTCACCGCTTCTGCGTCGTAGGGCTTTTCGCCCTTGGCGATACCCGCAAGCGCACCGGTGGCGCCGCCGATCTTCTTCATCATGGCTTCGCGGGCCTCATGCGTGCCCTCTCCGGCCGCAAGAACCGACGTAACCCCCATGCCGGCGACCAGAACGGCCGCGACGATTGCTTTGATCTTCATACTTCCACTCCTCTTCGATACCGAGATTTTCGAAGCCCGGCGCTTCGTTTTACCCGGGCATGATGGCAAATTAATCTCAGCTAAAAAGTAACAAGTGGGTGAGAGTGCAATAAATTCAGGAATTTGCGGCTTTCTCGCTTTTCACGCCGGCGCCCGCCAGCCGTGCCAGGCGGTAAGGATCGCGATCGCCACCAAAAGGCCGCCGGCGATGCGGCCGACGAGGATGGTGGCGCCGGGGTTGCAGATCAGCAGCGTGCGGCTGCGCGAGGCGGTGAAGGCGACGGTGCCGTAGATCGCCGCTTGTGTCGCCATGGTCATCAGCCCCATGACGATGCCCTGCAGCCAGATCGGCCCGTAGACGGGCTTCAGGAACTGCGGATAGACCGCCAGCATGAAGAGATAGGCCTTGGGATTGATGAGGCAGGTGATGGCGCCCTGGCGAAAGGCGCGCCAGCCCGAACCGCTCGTGCCGCCTTCGACTGATGAGACCGTGATCGAGCTTGCGATCAGCGTGTAGCCGATCCAGGCCATGTAGGCGGCGCCGATGAAGAGCAGCGGGTTGAACAGCGCCGGGAGCAGCGTCGCCAGAAGGCCGACGCCGATCGCGCCATAGAGCGAATGCACCGCCCCGCCCGCCATGATACCCGCCGTCGCCGCCATTCCCGCGCGCCGGCCCGACGTCAGCGAATTGGCGAGCACGAAGAGCATGTCCATGCCCGGGACGATGATGATGCCGAAAAGAAGGGTGAAATAGAGCCAGAGGTTTTCGCTGTAGGTCATGTCAGTTGCCCATCGTCGATCCGCGCTGCAGAGCTTGCGGATAGTGTTGAATTTCAATTCGATAGGGTGATCTGTACGACGACCCAACTGACAGTGTAGTGTCAGGAGCGTTTGGCGGAGGAGAGGATATGCGCAAGGCGTCCCGGCTTTTCGAGATCATCCAGCTGCTGCGGCTGGCGAAGCGGCCGGTGACGGCCGCCGTCATGGCCGAGGCGCTGGAAGTGACGGTTCGCTCGATCTATCGCGACATCGCGGCGCTGCAGGCGATGCGCGTGCCGATCGAGGGCGGGCGCGGCATCGGCTATATTCTGAGGCCCGGCTTCGACCTGCCGCCGCTGATGTTTTCGATCGAGGAGATGGAGGCGATCGTGCTGTCGCTGGCGCTGGTGGAACGGACCGGCGACGCGGCGCTGAAGCAGGCCGCCAAGAGAGTGAACCAGAAGATCGCGGGCGCCGTGCCGGCGCCGCTGAGGGAAGCGATGGAGGGAAAGGCGCTCTATGCCTGGGGCACGATCGCACCCTCGCCGGAGGGGCTGGACCTCTCGCTGGTGCGCGGCGCGATCCGCGACGAGCGAAAATTGACGCTCGATTATCGCGACGAGCTCGGCCGGGGCAGCCAGCGCACGATCAGGCCGATCGCGCTGATCTATTATTCGCAGAGCTCGAACATCGTTGCATGGTGCGAGCTGCGCGAGGCGATCCGCAATTTCCGCAGCGACCGGGTCGAACGCTGCGTGGAGGCCGATGGTTTCTTCAAGGGTGAAGGCGACGGCTTGCGGACGCTCTGGACCTCGGGGTGGACGCAGGCGCCGGCTGCCGTTTCGGCCATCTGATACCGTCCCCGCGACTGGGATCGCGGTGACGGCCGTTTCTCATCCTCAGAGGGCGGCGCCGCCGGAGACTTCGATGCGCTGGCCGTTGACCCAGCGATTGTCATCAGAGAGCAGCGAGGCGATCATCGGGCCGATATCGTCGGCGACGCCGGGGCGGCCGAGGGCTGTCATGTCGGAGACCATCTTGTTGACCACGGGATTGTCGCGGACGATGCCGCCGCTGAAATCGGTCATGACGGCACCGGGCGCGACCGTGTTGGCGGTGATGCCGCGGGCGCCAAGCTCCTTGGCCAAATAGCGGGTGAAGACCTCGATCGCGCCCTTCATGGCCGCATAGGCCGAGCTGCCGGGAACGCTGAAGCGGGCAAGGCCGCTCGAGATGTTGATGATGCGGCCGCCATCGGCCATCAGCGGCAGAAGCTTCTGGGTCAGGAAGAAGACGCCCTTCAGGTGGACATTGACGAGGCCGTCGAAGGCCTCTTCGGTCGTCTCGGCGATCGAGGCGTGGTAGCTGGTGCCGGAATTGTTGACGAGATAGTCGAAATCCTTGGCTCCGAAGGCTTCCAGCGCCTGGCGGACGTTTGCGACGAAAGCGTCGAAGGACGCAGCGTTACCGGTGTCGAGCTGGAGGGCGACGGCCTTCGCGCCAGCCGCCTCGATCTCGGCGACGGCGCCTTCGGCTTCTGCCTTATTCGTGTTGTAGGTCAGGATGACATCGACGCCGCGCTTGGCGAGGCTGACCACCGTGTTGCGGCCAAGGCCGCGACCGCCGCCGGTGACGATGGCGATCTTGGTCTTTGAATTTGCTTGATTTTCACTCGACATGACAGGCTCCTTGGGGCTCATTCGATGGCCTGATGCTACGCCCGCACACCCTCTTTGCTGAATGCCGGAACTCTCGAATTTCTTGCCTATTCCTCCAATCAGCTTGCGGCCTGAAGCCAGTGATCTAAGATCACTCCCAGTGGTTTTGATGGAGAGCAGCATGGCGGAAGCGCTGAAGGACATGGTATCGCGCTATATCGATGCGGTCGGTGGCGGCGATGGGTCGTTTGCGATGCCCGTGCCCGTGCCGGGGCTGGCGATCTCGCGTGTCAGCCAGCCGGTGATACCGCATCACCGCATCTACCGGCCGACCATCTGCGTGGTTCTGCAGGGCGCCAAGCGGATCTTGAGCGGCGACCGGGTGCTCGACTATGGCGAGAACCAGCTGCTCATCGTCACCGTCGAACTCCCCGCCTCCGGCCAGATCGTCGACGCCAGCCCCGAGCTGCCCTATCTCGGCCTCAACATCGATTTCGATCCTGTCCTGATGCGTGAGGTGATGGACGATCTCGAAAACCCGCCCAAACCCTCCGGCGACGGCATCGCCTGCGTCTTCGTGCAGGATTTCGACGAAGCGCTGCAGGATTGCGTGCGCCGGCTGCTCAACCTCATGGAGACCCCGAAGGCCATCCCCGTGCTGGCGCGCTCGATCATGCGGGAAATCTGCTACTGGCTGCTGACCGGGCCGAACGGCCGCGAAATCTGCAAGCTGGCGCTTCCCGGCAGCCATGCGCGGCGGATGAGCGATGCGATCTACCGGCTACGCGACAATTTCGCCGAACCCGTCAGGATCGAGGAGCTGGCGGCCGTGGCGCGCATGAGCCCCTCCTCCTTCCACCAGCATTTCAAGACGCTGACCTCGATGACGCCGCTGCAATATCAGAAGCACATGCGCCTGCTCGAAGCCCGCCGGCTGATGGTGACCGACGGCGCCAACGTCGCAAGCGCCGCCTACCAGGTGGGCTATGAAAGCGCCTCGCAGTTCAGCCGCGAATATACCCGCATGTTCGGCACGCCGCCGAAGCGGGATGTGAGCGAGATGAGAGCGTCGCCGATGGAAACGGCGGCGGCTTAGGTGTTGGGGGAACTAGCTATGCAACGGCTTGCTGTTCGGATAGAATGAGATGATATTCCTAAAGTAATAGGTTGGCGACATGCGCGTCAGGCATCTTATATTGCGCAGGAAGACCATTACCACCGACACTGATTGGCGCGATGATGCCTTGCCGCCAAGGTTTTCGGGTATTTACCCAAAGACGCGGCCGGCGAAACCCGATTGGAAATGGCGCAGCGCGCAAGCACACTGCTCACAGCATGATTATATTCTTCTGTGCGAGATCAACGAGATGAAAGACAACTGGCGCGCGTGGCTCATCAGGAAGAGTGACGATGAAGGTTCACTTGTCGCGCGGTACGAGTTTCATGGCAGCCATCCTGGACTCCACCTGCACGCCGACTGTGAACGCGGCGGCGTCGAAGTCGGCCCGACGAGCATTAAGGTTCCGTTACGCATTCCAGCCGTAGGCTCGGAGCGAACTCGGCCGCCACCGACACGACCGAGTCTGTTTTGGGAAACGGCACGCCGATACTTTAGAATGGACTACGCCAAAGGGAGTTTGCTGTGAGCGATCTGGCAACAGTTCAGGAATCGTTACATCGTTCGTTCGGCGAGGCGATCTCGGTTCGCCCCATCGCGGCGGGCCTAGCGATCCGCTCTCCCTTTTTCGACGGAAGCGGCGATCACATCGCCTTCTATGCGCGCGACACGGAAAACGGCGTGGTGCTTGAGGACGATGGCGATTATCTCCCGCATCTGATTGCATCCGGTATCGATATCGAAACAGGGCAAAGACGACAGCTGCTGGACAGCCTTTTGGCCGAATCCGGCGCCTATTGGGATGCCGACACATTCGAGATCCGCTCGCAGGAAGTGCCGACCGAGCGGATCGGTAGCGCCAGCGTCCGTTTTCTCTCCGGGCTGCTCAGAATTCGCACGCTGGAGTCTTTGACCAAAGAAACCGTTCGCTCGACGTTCAAGGAAGATGCGGCGTCCGCTGTCGTGAAATCGCTGGCCGACATGTTCGACATCTCGGAGCGCATGCCGTTGACGAAGGAGCTGTCGGAATTTCCGGCTGATATCGTGCTGACACCACGCGATCCGGGCTTGCGCACGATCGGCCTCTTCCTGGTCAACGGTCCGACACAGTTTCTCGAGGCCGAGCTACTGCACACCGAGATCGAGCGGCGCCAGCAAGAGAAAAATCTCCAGGCTGTTGCTCTGATCGAAGACAACAGGAAGATGGCGTTGATAACAGAACGCCGGTATCAACGGGCGGTCAATCGCGGCCTGCAGACGCGCTTCTTCCGCGAAGACGAGACACAGGCGATCGCCGGTCTTCGCAAGCTTGCGGCTGCTTAGCCCCTCAGCGCCAGCACCCTGCTCTCCTCGCGGCCGAAGCCGCGGATCTCGATGCGGTCGGCGTGAACGTCGACGATGGCGAAGGTGTGTTCGGTCTCGGTGTCGACCATGCCCTTGAAGTTGACGAAGTGGCAGCCGTCGACCGCGCCGTAGTTGCCGACGTGGTTGTGGCCGTTGAAATAGGCCACGACGTTCTGGCTTTTGGTCAGCAGCTCGATCATGCGCTCGCGGTCCCAGCAGTCGTGCTGGTTGGGCGGGTAGACCGGGTAGTGGTTCATGACGATGACGCGCTCGCCACGCTCGGCGGCGTCTTCGATCTCGGCTTTCAGCCAGTCGAACTGGCGGTCGCTGATCATGGCGTTCCAGGCTTCGGCATTGATGGCGCCGGCGGCCCTGAGTTCGGCGAGCTTTTCGGCGGCGATCTCGCGGTAGGGGTGGCCCTCCGGCGGAGCGAAGGTGCTGACTTCGTTGCCATCGAGCATGATGAAGCGCCAGCCGTGATTGGCGAGGCTGTAATAGGGCGCCGGCATGCCGAGGCGGGCGGCGACGTCTTCCAGGTGCTCGGGTGCGACGGCGAAGTCGTGATTGCCGAGCAGGAACAGATTGTCGTGCTTCAGGGCGTCATAGACGGGCAGGATGGCGTCGAAGCTTGCGAAATCGCGGTCGATGATGTCGCCCAGCGTGATGACGAAGCTCAGGTCTTCCGCATTGAAAACCTCGATCGCGGCTTTCAGTTTGGCCGGGCTGTTTTCGTAATAGCGGTCCATGCCGGCATGCGGCTCACGGGCGGCATATTGCGGGTCGGCGACGACGCCGAAGCGGAACAAAGGGAGCGGTTGGGTCATGGTGCCGGATTAGGTGGGGTGGGTGACAGGGATGTGACAGCTATCATCAACGCGGAGGGGGAATGCGCAAGTGGTCCCTTGCCGGATGCTGGGTGCACGTGGCCCCCTCATCCGCCTGCCGGCACCTTCTCCCCGTTGGGAGCCGTTGCAAAATCTCACCGTTGTGATTCTCTGTCTTAGCGATGAGCGGAGATGATGCGATGTCGGTTCGGGATGGTGGCCAGTTCAGTTTCGCCGATGCGTTGATCCCTCAGGGCAAAGGGT
>Ga0207425_1000339_pt1 | contig 32468 bp, 34 predicted proteins | sample AraplaF_Col_mTSA_FD_184255 | JGI IMG/M metagenome (GOLD analysis project Ga0207425, IMG submission 184255) | Arabidopsis root microbial communities from the University of North Carolina, USA - plate scrape MF_Col_mTSA (SPAdes) (version 3) | ecosystem: Host-associated > Plants > Roots >...
TTTCCGCTTCGACGACAGCGCCATCCTCGGCATGCTGACCAACTACAATAAGGACCGTTCCCTGGCCCAGTCCCACGCCGCCATCCTGATGGCCGGCCAGGCTGTCGAAGAAATCGCTTAAGGAGCGACGCCATGAGCAAGAAGAGTGTGGTGACCGAAGCGCAGGAAATCCAGCTGGCCATCGAGCTGATCAACCTGGGCGCCCGCCTGCAGTTGCTGGAAACCGAGGTGTCGCTGTCGCGCGAACGCCTGCTCAAGCTGTACAAGGAGCTGAAGGGCGTGTCGCCGCCGAAAGGCATGCTGCCTTTCTCGACCGACTGGTTCCTGACCTGGCAGCCGAATATCCACTCCTCGCTGTTCATGAATATCCATAACTTCCTGGTCGAGCACGCAGGCGCCACCGGTATCCACGCCGTGATGAAGGCTTACCAGCTTTACCTGGAGCAGATGCCGCCGGCCGCAGGCGAAGAGCCGCTGCTCTCGCTGACCCGCGCCTGGACCCTGGTCAAATTCGCAGGCAGCAATATGCTGCAGCTCAAGCCTTGCACATGCTGCAAAGGCAAGTTCGTGGTCGATGCCATGGACCTGAACCGCGACTACAAGTGCGGCCTGTGCCACATGCCTTCGCGTGCCGGCAAGACCCGCAAGGCCAAGGATGCCGCCGAAGCGGTCGCTGCTTGATTGGGATGGTGTCAGACCCTGTGGGTCTGACAACGGGTTGCCGGTTTAGGTTTCGGTGCATGCGCGCTCAAAGCCGGTAAACCAGTGCCTGACCCGCAGGGTCGGACACTGTAGTGCCAACGATGCTGGCCCGGGTATACTCCTGCAATGAATTTTAGAGTTCCCGCCTTTCAGGCGCTGCTGGTCCAGGCCGGCGCGGTGCTGCCATGCGCCGCGCTGGCTGTCGCGCTTGAATCGTTCGGCCACGGCCTGAGCTTGCTGCAGGCCGCGCTGCTGCAGGGTTTGCTGGCTGCCGGCATCAGCTGGAAGATCGGGCTGGCGCGCTGGTGGATAGTGATCCAGCTATTTTTCCCTATCGCTTTATTGGCCGGGCTGGCAATGCATATGCCGCCATGGCTGGCCGGCGCCGCCTTCCTGGTCTTGCTGGGCTGGTACTGGTCCACCTACCGCACCCAGGTCCCTTACTATCCATCGAATCCGGCCGTGTGGCGCGCCGTGCTGGCCGAGCTGCCGCAGGGCAGGGCGCTGCGCATGATCGATATCGGCAGCGGCCTCGGCGGCTTCACCTTGCACCTGGCTGCTGCGCGGCCCGAATCGGAAGTGGTGGGAATTGAACTGGCGCCGGTGCCGTGGCTGGTGTCGCGCTTGCGGGCCGCGTTGTCCGGCAGCCGCGCGCGCTTCGTGCGTGGCGACTATGAACAGTTAAACTTTGCAGAATACGACCTGGTGTTTGCTTACCTGTCGCCGGCCGCCATGCCGGCCCTGTGGAGCAAGGCCCAGTGCGAGATGCGGGCCGGTAGTTTGCTTGCCAGTTATGAATTTGAAATTCCAGCTGCAAACGGCATCAAGACCATTCGCACCACAGAGGGTGGTCCGCTCCTTTATATAAGAGCATTTTAGAGGCAGTTTTCCTTGCCGCAGAGGCGTCTTCACGTTATTGTAGTTCCACTGTGGAATATTATTGCTTTTAACTAGCTATCGGGGAGTTCGCGCGCTTGTTAGTCATTGTCGGTTACCTCATCGTCCTCGGCTCCGTTTTTGGTGGTTTCGCGCTGTCCGGCGGCCATCTGGCGGCCCTGTTCCAACCTCTGGAACTGCTGATGATTGGCGGCGCTGCTGCGGGCGCTTTCTTTGTTGGCAATAACGGCAAATCGATCAAGGCCACGCTGGCCGCGCTGCCGACCCTGTTCAAGGGTTCACGCTATACCAAGGACTTGTACATGGAGCTGATGTCGCTCCTGTTCGATGTGTTGTCCAAGGTGCGCAAGGAAGGCCTGATGTCGATCGAAGGCGATATCGACAAGCCGGAAGACAGCCCGCTGTTCAGCAAATACCCGGCGGTGCTGGAAGACCACCACATCATCGAGTTCATGACCGATTACCTGCGCCTGATGGTGTCGGGGAATATGGATGCCTTTCAGATCGAGAACCTGATGGACAACGAGATCGATACCCACCACCAGGAAGGCCATGTGCCGGCCCATTGCATCGCCAAGCTGGGCGACGGCCTGCCGGCCTTCGGTATCGTGGCGGCGGTGATGGGCGTGGTGCACACCATGGAATCGGTGGGCATTCCGCCGTCCGAGCTGGGCATGCTGATCGCACACGCGCTGGTCGGTACCTTCCTCGGTATCTTGCTGGCCTACGGTTTCGTCGGCCCGCTGGCCAGCCTGCTGGAGCAGAAGCTGGAAGAGTCGACCAAGATGTTCCAGTGCGTGAAGGTCACGCTGCTGGCCAGCCTGAATGGTTACGCCCCGGCCCTGGCTGTGGAATTTGGCCGCAAGGTACTGTACTCTACCGAGCGCCCAAGCTTCTCCGAGCTGGAAGAACATATCAAGAAATCGAAGTCGAAGTAATGGAAGCGAGGACCTGTCATGGCTGAAGAAGGCCTGCGGCCCATTGTCGTCAAGAAGATCAAGAAAGGCGGTGGCGGCCACCACGGCGGCGCCTGGAAGATCGCTTACGCCGACTTCGTGACGGCGATGATGGCGTTCTTCCTGCTGATGTGGCTGCTCGGCTCGACGACCAAGGGCGACCTGAACGGCATTTCCGAGTACTTCAAGACGCCGCTGAAAGTGGCCATGCAGGGCGGCTCCGGCAGTGGCGACAGTTCCTCGGTGATCCAGGGCGGCGGCTCGGACCTGTCGCGCCGTACCGGCCAGGTCAAGATGACCGACGATCCGGCCCAGAGCAAGACTTACAACCTGGATGCCGCCAAGAAGGCGCTCGAGGCGGAAGAGCGCTCGCGCCTGCAGGCCCTGCGCGCCCGTATCGAAATGACCATCGATACCAACGCCGAGCTCAAAAAGTTCAAAGAGCAATTGTTGCTGGACTTCACCAGCGAAGGCTTGCGCATCCAGATCGTCGACTTGCAGAACCGCCCCATGTTCAATGCCGGCAAGGCTGACCTGCAGCCGTATGCGCGGGAAATCCTGGAAGCCATCGCGCCGGCCCTGAACGACGTGCCCAACAAGATCGGCCTGTCCGGCCACACCGACTCCACGCCATATTTCACCGAAACGGGGTACAGTAACTGGGAACTGTCGGCCGACCGTGCCAATGCCTCGCGCCGCGCGCTGCTGCATGGCGGACTGGCCGACAATAAGATCCTGCGCGTGGTGGGCCTGGCCAGCGCCGCCCACCTGGACCGCGCGGATCCTTTCAACCCGATCAATCGCCGCATCAGCATCATCGTGATGAACAAGCGGACCGAGGAAAATGTGCTGCGTGACGGCGGCAAATTGCAAGTTGGCCTCGATACCGAAGCAACGCAAGCCGCGGCGGCAGCGGCACCGGCTGCGCCGGCAGGGAAGAAATAGGGGCTTTATGACAAGAAAGAAAATCCTTGGCTCGCATGTGAAACGGCTGTTGTCCGGCGTATCGGACCATGGCCGGCGCCACCTGACGGAAGTCGAGACCGACCTGTTGCAGACCAACCTGCTGCTGGAAGAAGCGATCGACAAGCTGACCCGCAATTTCATGGCAATCCATGAAGCCGTCAGCGCCCAGCAGGCCACCATCGAGCTGCTGCTGCAGGGCGGCGATCCGACGGCGGAAGACAAGGCGCGCCTGAAAGAAATGAGCGAGCAGGTGAGCGGCTACGTCAATGCCGCCATTACCAGCATGCAGTTCCAGGACATGACCAGCCAGCTGATCGACCGCACCCTGAAACGGGTCACCGGCTTGCGGGAATTCCTCGGGACGCTGGGCGCGCACGGCGCCGAAGTGGTGCCGGAATCGGGCAGCGACGAGATCGTGGACCTGCTAAGCAAGGTCAGCATGGCGCTGGCGATCCAGAGCCTTGAGCTGCGCAGCGTGCTGCGCAAGGCGGTCAGCCAGAAGCACCTGGAAAGCGGCGACATCGAACTGTTCTGAACCTACACAGACGCATACAAAAATTTTACTAAGTGAGAAAAAAAGATGGCTAAAACAATTCTTGCAGTCGACGACTCCTCCTCGCTGCGCCAGATGGTGGCTTTCAGCCTGAAGGCAGCCGGCTACCAGGTGGTGGAGGCGGTCGACGGACAGGATGGCCTGGAAAAGGCCAAGCTGCAAACCGTGGACCTGGTGCTGACCGACCAGAACATGCCGCGCATGGATGGCCTGCAGCTGATCAAGCTGCTGCGCGAGCAGCCGTCCTATGCCAAGGTACCCATCCTGATGCTGACCACCGAATCGTCCGACGAGATGAAGGCCAAGGGCCGCGCCGCCGGCGCGAATGGCTGGCTGGTCAAGCCTTTCGACCCGCAACGCTTGATTGAGGTAGTGAAGAAGGTCATTGGCTAATTAAGGGGTGTGGCATGACCATCGATATTAGCCAGTTCTACCAGGTCTTCTTCGACGAAGCGGAAGAACTGCTGGCTGAAATGGAGCGGCTGCTGCTGGGCGTCGACGTCGAGTCGCCCAGCGAAGAGGACTTGAACGCGATTTTCCGTACCGCGCACTCGGTGAAGGGCGGGGCGTCGACGTTCGGCGTGACCGACATGACCGAAGTCACGCACGTGCTCGAGACGCTGCTGGACCGCATCCGCAAGGGCGAGATGGCGCTGACGTCGACCCATGTGGACGCCTTCCTCGCGGCCAAGGACATCCTGAAGATGCAGCTGGACGGGCACCGCCTCGGCAGCGCCGTCGACCAGGAAGCCGTGGGCGACGTGCGCATGATGCTGCAGGAGCTGGCGCAGGACGTGCACATCGAAGCGATGACGCCGGTGGCGCCGGCCTTCAATGCACAGGATGCGCAGGCGGTGGACCACAGCGGCGGCAAGCGCTTCCGCCTTGAACTGCCGCCCATGGTGCACCGTGAAGTGGAGGCGCTGGCAGCCGAACTTGGCCTGATGGGCCATGTGGAACTGACGCCGCTGGACGCCGAGCGTCACGCCATGATCGTCACCACCCACGAATCGCTGGACGACATCGTGGCCATCTGCTCCTTCGTGATCGATGCCGACCAGATGAAGGTCAGCGAGCTGCCGGCCCTGAGCCCGACCCAGGCCGCGCGCGAGAACGCCGAGCGTGAACGCCAGGAAGCGGAGCAGGGCTACGGCTTCTTCGACCCGCTGCCGGCTGCCGGCGCGCCGGCGCCATCGGCCGATGGCGAAGGTTATGGCTTCTTCCAGCCGCTGGAGCAAATCCGCGCCGACGCCGGCGCCGCTGCCGAAGATGCGCGTGGCTACGGCTTCTTCCAGCCGCTGGAAGTGATCCGCGCCCAGGCCGGCATCAAGGATGCGCCGGCCGAAGCGGCCAAGCCGACCGAAGAGCAGGAAAAGAAAGCCGCCCGCAAGGAAGCGGAAAAGCAGGCCCACGCGCCGGCCGGCGGCGAATCGTCCTCGATCCGCGTGTCGGTGGAAAAAGTCGACCAGCTGATCAACCTGGTGGGCGAACTGGTGATTACGCAAGCCATGATCGAGCAGCGCGCCGGCACGCTGGACCCGGTGCTGCACGAAAAACTGATGAGCGGCATCTCCCAGCTCACCCGCAACACGCGCGACCTGCAGGAATCGGTGATGTCGATTCGCATGATGCCGATGGACTTCGTGTTCTCGCGCTTCCCGCGCATGGTGCGCGACCTGGCCACCAAGCTGGGCAAGAAAGTCGAATTCGTCACCAGCGGCGCCGCCACGGAACTGGACAAGGGCCTGATCGAACGCATCGTCGACCCACTGACCCACCTGGTGCGCAACTCGATCGACCACGGCATCGAAATGCCGGACGTGCGCAAGGCGGCCGGCAAGTCCGAAACGGGGCGCTTGTTCCTGTCCGCCTCGCACCAGGGCGGCAGCATCATCATCGAGGTGTCGGACGATGGCGGCGGCTTGAACCGCGATAAGATTTTGGCGAAAGCCCGCCAGAACGGCTTGCCGCTGTCCGATAATATGAGCGACGCCGATGTGTGGCAGCTGATCTTCGCCCCTGGCTTCTCGACCGCTGATACCGTGACCGATGTGTCGGGCCGCGGCGTCGGCATGGACGTGGTCAAGCGCAATATCACCGCCATGGGCGGCACCGTCGACATCCGTTCGGCCAAGGGCTTCGGCACCACGATTTCGATTTCCCTGCCGCTGACGCTGGCCATCCTGGACGGCATGCTGATCCAGACCGGCGACGAGGTCTACATCCTGCCGCTCGGCTTCGTGCTCGAATCGCTGCAGCCGGCGCCGGAAGACGTGAAGGAAATCAGCGGCAAGGGCCGTGTCATCAAGGTGCGCGGCGAGTACCTGCCCTTGATTCCGCTGTACCAGATTTTCGATATCGCACCGCGCTTTACCGATCCGACCCAGGGCATCCTGGTGATCGTGGAAACCGAAGGCAAGAAGGCCTGCCTGTTCGTGGACGAACTGGTGGGCCAGCAGCAGGTCGTGGTCAAGAACCTGGAATCGAATTACCGCAAGGTGACCGGAATTTCCGGTGCCACCATCCTCGGCGACGGAGGCGTGTCGCTGATCCTGGACGTGACGGCGCTGGTCCGTTCGTCGCGCCAGCTGGTTGACGAATCAAACTTTGTGAAGGAAGCACCATGAGCGACGCAGCAAGCGCCGGCACAGCCGTCCAGGAATTCCTGGCTTTCAAGCTGGGCTCCGAAGAATACGGCATCGATATCCTGAAAGTGCAGGAAATCCGCGGCTATGAAGCGGTGACCCGCATCGCCAACGCACCGGAATTCATCAAGGGTGTGATCAACCTGCGCGGCATCATCATCCCGGTGGTGGACATGCGCATCAAATTCAAGCTGGGCGAACCGGTGTACGACCAATTCACCGTGGTCATCATCCTCAATATCAACGGCCGCGTGGTAGGCATGGTGGTCGATTCGGTATCGGACGTGACGTCGCTGACGGAAGACCAGATCAAGCCGGCGCCGGACATGGGCACGGCCTTCAGCTCGGAATACATGATCGGCCTCGGTACCATCGACGAGCGCATGCTGATCCTGGTCGACATCCAGCGCCTGATGTCCAGCCCTGAAATGGGCTTGAGCGAAAAGCTCGCGGCGTAAGACATAAAAATACAAATCCAGAAGGATACGAGGGGAGAGAACAACATGAATGTGCGCGAATACAAAATAGGCACACGGCTCGGTTTCGGTTTCGGGATCATCTTGCTGATCCTGGTCGGCACCGTGCTGCTGACCAATGTGCTGAATTACCGTAACAAGTCGGCCCTGATGACGGGCCTGGACCTGGCCGGCGCCAAGGAATCGCAGGCGCAGTCGATGAAGAGCGCGATGCTGGAAACCGGCATTGCCATGCGCAATATCGGCCTGCAGTCGGACGTCAGCCTGATGCAGAAGGAAGAAGAGAAGGTCAAGGCCAACCGCGCCCGCTACGACGCGGCGCGCACCAAGCTGCAAAGCCTGGGCCTGAACGACGCCGAGAAGAAGGTGGTGAACGACATCACCGCCCTGCAGACCGACGTCGACGCGGCCTTCAAGGAAGCCATGGGCCAGATCATGGCCTTCAACGCCGAAGGCGCGGCGAAAGTCATCGCCGGCCGCATCGACCCGCTGCAGCAGCAGACCCTGGCCGCCCTGAACAAGCTGGTGGACCTGCAGCAGGCGGCGGTCGCCGACTTCAAGGAAAGCTCCAACAAGGCCGACCGCAACCTGACCCTGTGGATGGTGGTGCTGGCGGCGGTGGCGGTCGGCGTCGGCATCCTGTGCGCGCTGGTGATCACCAAGTCCATCACCCGTCCGCTGTCGGGTGCGGTGGAAGTGGCGCAGAAAGTGGCTGCCGGCGAACTGACTTCGCAGGTAACGGTGGAAGGCAAGGACGAAACGTCGGAGCTGCTGCAGGCGCTGAAAGACATGAACGAAAGCCTGGCCAAGACGGTTGGCATGGTGCGCACCTCGACCGATACCATCACCACTGCCTCGCAGGAAATCGCCACCGGCAATGCCGACCTGTCGGCCCGCACCGAATCGCAGGCTTCCTCGCTGGAGGAAACCGCGGCTTCGATGGAAAACCTGACTTCCACCGTGAAGCAGAATGCCGACAACGCACGCCAGGCCAACCAGCTGGCGGTTTCGGCTTCCTCGGTGGCGGAGAAGGGCGGCCACGTGGTGTCGCAAGTGGTCGACACCATGGGTTCGATCAAGCAGTCTTCGACCAAGATCGTCGACATCATCGGCGTGATCGACGGCATCGCCTTCCAGACCAATATCCTGGCGCTGAATGCGGCGGTGGAAGCTGCCCGTGCCGGCGAGCAGGGTCGCGGCTTTGCCGTGGTGGCTTCCGAAGTGCGCAACCTGGCGCAGCGCTCCGCCGCCGCAGCCAAGGAAATCAAGGCACTGATCGACGACTCGGTCGACAAGGTCGATGCGGGCGGCCGCCTGGTCGATGAAGCCGGCCAGACCATGGGCCTGATCGTCACCTCGATCAAGCAGGTGGCCGACATCATGGGCGAGATCACCGCCGCCACCCTGGAGCAGAGCCACGGCATCGAGGAAGTCAACGCCGCCATCGGCCAAATGGACGAGATGACGCAGCAGAATGCCGCCCTGGTGGAAGAAGCGGCTGCTGCCGCCGAATCGATGCAGGAACAGGCCAACAACCTGGCCCAGGCGGTGTCGATCTTCAAGCTGGCCGGGGACGAATTCGCCAAGCGCGCGGCGCCGCCGCCGCGCAAGGCCAAGCCGGCGATGCCGGCGCGCAGTACGGCAGTGGTGCCGGCCGCTCCGGCCGCACAGCCGCCGAAGAAGAAGCTTGCGGCTGCCGCCCCATCCGGCGACGACTGGGAAGAGTTTTAATGTCCATGTAACCGCGGAGAGCTGACAAAATGGCGCTGACCAAAGAGACCGTGAAAGAGTTTGATTTCAACGGCAAGGATTTTGAACGGGTCCGCGCAATGATCTACAAGCGGGCCGGCATCGCGCTGGCCGACTCCAAACAGGAGATGGTGTACAGCCGCCTGGCGCGACGCTTGCGTGCCACCGGCATCAACAGTTTCGTGCGCTACCTGGACGACCTGGAAGCAGGGCGCCTGGGTAACGGCGAATGGGAAGCGTTCACCAATGCGCTGACCACCAACCTGACCTCGTTTTTCCGGGAATCGCACCACTTCCCGCTGCTGGCCGAGCACCTCAAGGCCAAGCGCGGGGAGCAGATCAATATCTGGTGCTCCGCCAGCTCCACCGGCGAAGAACCGTATTCGATTGCCATCACCTGCTGCGAGGCCTTCAATACGCTGACGCCGCCGGTACACATCCTGGCCACCGATATCGACACCAATGTGCTGGCCACGGCCGCCAACGGCGTCTACCCGATGGAGCGGATCGACAAGCTGTCGCCCGAGCAGCAGCGCCGCTTTTTCCTGAAAGGGCGCGGCGCCAACGAAGGCATGGCGCGCGTGCGCCAGGAACTGCGCTCGCTGATCACTTACCGGCAGGTCAACCTGCTGGACGAGAAATGGGACATCCGGCCCGGCTTCGACGTGATTTTCTGCCGCAACGTGATGATCTACTTCGACAAGGCGACGCAGCGCAAGATCCTGTCGCGCTTTGTCCCCTTGATGAAGCCGGATGCCCTGCTGTTTGCCGGCCATTCCGAGAACTTCCTTTACGTGTCGGACGCTTTGAAGCTGCGCGGCAAGACTGTCTACGAGCTCGATGAGCGCAAGAGGGCATGACATGGATAAAGAACAATTCGCGACCAACGTCTATTACGACCGCACCTTCGACTGCGACGCGGCCAAGATTCTGCCGGGCGAGTACTACTACACCAACAAGGACATGCTGATCGTGACGGTGCTCGGCTCCTGCGTGTCGGCCTGCATCCGCGACCGCCTGACCGGCCTGGGCGGCATGAACCACTTCATGCTGCCGGACGGCGGCGCCGACCAGGGCAGCCCGGTGTCGGCCTCGGCGCGCTATGGCACCTACGCGATGGAAGTGCTGATCAACGACTTGCTCAAGTCCGGGGCCCGGCGCGACAATCTGGAAGCCAAAGTGTTCGGCGGCGGCGCCGTGCTGAAAGGCTTCACGGCGATCAACGTCGGCGAACGCAATGCCGCCTTCGTGCAAAGCTTCCTGAAGAACGAGAAGATCCGCATCGTGGCCGAGGACCTGCTGGACATTTATCCGCGCAAGGTGTACTTCTTCCCCAAGACCGGCAAGGTGCTGGTCAAGAAACTGATGCAAACCCATAACGACACCCTGGCGCAGCGTGAGAACGATTACGCCAACCGCCTCAAGTCGAAACCGGTGGCGGGCGAGGTCGAGCTGTTCTGAAAGACATAAAAAATGAACAAGATCAAAGTCCTGATTTGCGACGACTCGGCGCTGATCCGCAGCGTGATGAGCGAGATCATCAAGGGCCAGCCGGACATGGAAGTGGTGGGCGTGGCGCCCGATCCGCTGGTGGCGCGTGAGCTGATCAAGCAGACCAACCCGGACGTGCTGACGCTGGACGTCGAGATGCCGAAGATGGATGGCCTCGACTTCCTCGAGCGCCTGATGCGCCTGCGGCCGATGCCGGTGGTGATGGTGTCCTCGCTGACCGAGCGCGGTTCCGAGATCACCTTGCGCGCACTGGAGCTGGGCGCGGTGGACTTCGTCACCAAGCCCAAGATTTCTATCCAGTCCGGCATGCGCGAGTATGCCGACCTGATCTCCGACAAGATCCGCGCCGCCTCCAAGGCGCGGGTGCGCGCCCGCACCCTGCCGGCCGCCGGCGCGGCCGGGGAAGGGGCGGCGCCGTTGCCGCAATTACGGAACCCACTGATGTCCTCGGAAAAACTGATTATCGTCGGCGCTTCGACGGGCGGCACGGAAGCCATCCGCGAATTCCTGATGCAAATGCCGTCGGACTGCCCGGGCATCCTGATCACCCAGCACATGCCGGAAGGCTTCACCAAATCGTTTGCCAAGCGCCTCGATTCGCTGTGCAAGATCTCCGTGATGGAGGCGCAGGGCAATGAGCGTGTGCTGCCGGGCCACGCCTACATCGCGCCCGGCCACTCGCACCTGCTGCTGACCCGCTCCGGCGCCAACTACATGACCAAGCTGGACCAGGGCGAGCCGGTCAACCGCCATCGCCCTTCGGTCGACGTGCTGTTCCGTTCGGCGGCCCAGAATGCGGGCAAGAACGCGGTCGGCGTGATCCTGACGGGCATGGGCAAGGACGGTGCGGCAGGCATGCTGGAGATGAAGAACGCCGGGGCGTATAATTTCGCGCAGGACGAAGCTAGCTGCGTGGTGTTTGGCATGCCGCGCGAAGCGATTGCCGTTGGTGCAACGCACGAAGTCGGAGCCTTGCAGGCGCTGCCCGGCATGGTATTGGGTTATCTTGCCCAGCATGGCTCGCGTGCATTGCGCGTTTGACACGTGATTGACAGTTTTGGGGTAGTTAGTTCGCCTTGGAGCAACGAAAATGCTATCCTACAACTTGCTGGGTACACCACTTTAATTAATAACCGCGTAAGTAGAAACAACGGAGCAATTCATGGCTGATCCAAAGATGAAATTTTTGGTTGTTGACGATTTCTCCACGATGCGTCGCATCGTGCGAAATCTCTTGAAAGAACTGGGTTATGCCAACGTGGACGAGGCAGAAGACGGCGTGATGGCGCTGGCTAAACTGCGCGCGGAGCAATTCGACTTCGTGGTCTCCGACTGGAATATGCCGAATATGGATGGCCTGACCATGCTGCAGAACATCCGTGCCGACCCCGCACTGGCCAAGCTGCCGGTGCTGATGGTGACCGCCGAGGCCAAAAAGGAAAACATCATCGCGGCTGCGCAAGCAGGCGCCAACGGCTACGTGGTGAAGCCGTTCACCGCAGCCACCCTGGATGAAAAGCTGAACAAGATTTTCGAAAAGCTGGGCGCCTGATCCCGGTTGTACCAGTAATTCGCGGCGGCGGCGCCCTAGCTGCCGCCGTTCCCTCCTGAGTCAAGCATAAGACCACGTATGCATCAGACACATTTCCTGGTTCGTGAACCCCTGCTCGATCCCGAGCAGCGCGTGGTCGGATACGAACTTACATGGCAGCAGGAAGCTGCTGCCCATGTTCCAACCCTGGAAGAGCTCGAAGGCCTGGTCGGCTTCGTTGCCAGCCAGGTGAACCATCCTGAACACGGTTGGCTGCTCAAGCAGAAAACCCTGTTCCTGCAAGCCGTGCCCGGCATGCTGTCGACCGATTCGATGTTCGACCTGCCGCCGGAACATACGGTGCTGTCGCTGAAAACCTCCGAGCTGGCCAATCCGGCCACGCTGGCGGCGGTGCAGGGCCTGCGTGCGGGCGGCGTCGGCATCCTGCTGCGCGAAGCCGACCTGGCGCGCGTGGGCAGCCGCCTGGGCACCATCTGTTCCTATGTCGAAGTGCGCTTCACCGGCGCCGATGTGGCTGCGCAGGCGCGCGCCTATTCGCTGTTGAAGACTTCCAGCATCCGCATGGTGGGGCGTCCAGTCACCACCTGGTCCGATTTCGACGCCTGCGCCGCGCTGGGGCTGGATGCCTTTGTCGGCAAGCTGCACCTGACGCCGCGTCCGGGCAGCGAAGGGCAGGGCTTGAATCCATCACAAACCATCATCCTGCAACTGATGCAGATGGTGAACGCCAATGCCGACGTGGCCCAGCTGGAAAGCGTCCTGAAGCGCGATGCGGCCCTGTCGTACAAGTTGCTGAAGTACATCAATTCGGCCGGCTTCGGCGTGGGGCGCGAAGTGCAGTCGCTGAAGCAGGCGATTCAGCTGCTGGGCTACCAGCCGATGTACCGCTGGCTGACGCTGTTGCTGGCCACGGCATCCACCTCCGGCTTCTCGCCGGTGCTGCTGGAAACTGCCGTGGTGCGCGGCCGCCTGGCTGAATTGCTGGGCCAGAAGGCGCTGGGCAAGCAGGATGCCGAAAACATCTTCGTGGCCGGCATGTTCTCGCTGCTGGACCGCCTGCTGGGCATCCCGATGAAGGATGTGCTGCAGGAAATCCAGTTGAGCGACGAAGTGGTGAAGGCGCTGCTGACGCGCGGCGGCAAATACGGCCCGTTCCTGGCGCTGGCAGAAGCTTGCGAGTTGAACTCGAACCTGGTCAGCTCGCTGGCCGATTCGCTTTCGCTGTCGCCGGAAGACGTCAACAAGGCCCACCTGTCGGCACTGGCCTGGACCCAGAGCGTCACCACGTGAGAATCCTGAAGCGCCTGCTGCTGGGCGCTCTGGTTCTGCTGCTGGTCCTCGCGGTGGCGATACTGGTCCTCTACCTGAAGAATCGGCCGTCTCCGCCCCCTTCGCTGGGACTGGGGCCCAAGCCCGCCACCTTGGCCGAGGCCTACCGCCAGTTCGTCGCCATCGAGCGCATGCCCGAGCACGAGGGCGCCCTGCGCGATTTCCCGGACTTCAAGGTGAAGGAAGCGCATGCGCGCGATATGCTGTCGCTGGCGCACGAATTGCCGGAATCACGTGTGATTGACGCGGTGCAATTGGTGCTGGATGCCGCTCCCCAGGTCTACGAGATGGAGCGGCTCGCTGTCCGCGCCCGGGCCACGACCGACAAGCTGTTGGCTATGCCATCCGACTTGTCGCAGCAGTACCATATACGCCAGACCGGCGCACGCGCCGAGGATCATGCGACCCAGCTCAATATCCGGGCACGGCAGGAGGTGGCGGGCCTGGAAGAATTGCTACGCTACGCGGAACGCGAACTCAACATTGTTGTTGACGGCGGTGCAACCGAGGCGGCTGCGCGAAACTGGGTCGATGCCAGGGCGCGCGACAGCGACGGTAAGGCGAGCGCGGTGCCTGTGCCGACTGACAGTGATTTCACATACAGGCCCGAGCCGCGCTTCAGGGTAAACAGTATTCGCCGGTCCGAAGTCTCCCGCGGCTGGCGCGTGGTGCGGGAGAATGGCCAGCAGATTGGCCGCAAGCCCGCCAACTCGCTGGTGATCGCGTGGACAGCAGGGTTGCCGCGGCAGCTTTACCTGAGCGACAGGACAGAGCAGCGATGAGGCGGAACATGTTCGTGCCGCTGCTGCTGGCAGCCCTCCTGACTGCTTGCGGCGAGCGAGCGGCCGTGGCCCTGCCAGATGTCGATGCCTCGCCTGCTGCCATCGCCCGCGACCAGTACCGCCATTTGCGGGCGCGCGGCGACGCAGTGGCCAGCAAGCTGAAAGGGGCCGAGCCGGTTTGGTACTCTTTGTATGGACGCTATAAGAAATGGGCGGCACTGTTGGCGAAATCGGAAGCGCTGCCGAAACCTGCAACTGCCTTCACAGAGCTGAGTTATAGCAACCTGGACTCCGAACTGGACCGGATCGAGAGACAGGCCGACACTTTCGCGCAATATGTTGCGCTGCGCCGCTCAGCCGATTACCAGCAGATGCACCAGCTTGCGGCCAAGTTTGCCGTGGCCGATCGGGAAGCTGCACGCGAGCTTGCGGCCGGCAGGGCCGGAGATGGCGAAATCGAGCGCACGGCGATGTCCGACGTGCTGTCGATGGCTTACAAGCTGCGTGAGGGCATGCGCGGCCTTGACGCGATGCGCGCGAGACAGGCCGCGCTGAACAAACTGCAACCAGATGTCCATGATGCGCGGCTGATGGCGGCCATCATCAGCAAGGCGGAACGTTCGGTGCATGGGCTATACGGCCTGGACAGCGCAGGCGAAGCATTCGAAGCCTTGCAGGCATTTGCCGCAACGGAGGTGCGTTTCAAAGTGGATGAAGCGTCCTGCTCAAAGCTGGAAGTGAACGGCGTGGGAAAAGGCTGGTACCTGGCGGTCACGGCGATTGACGCCAATGAAGACGAAATCGACTACGTTACCGTCGGCAGGAACGGCTACGCGAACGTCAGCCCGTACTTTTACCTGCTCGCGCCAAAAACGGCTTGCGAACAAGTCGCCTCCCGCCTGAAGGACAAGGTGCTGGCCGCCAAGGCGGCCGGCACGCTGGGAATGCGCTACCCGGATGGGCTGCCGCGTTTCGACCTGGTTGGAGCGAATTAGCGGCAGCGGGTTTCACTTGCTCAGGCGGTAGCGCTGTTCGCGGTACAGCAGCGAAGGCGCGATTACATGCGCCATCGCCTGGTCGAATTGCGCTTGCGTCGGCTTGGTATCGGTCAGCTGCAACTCGCCTTTGTCAAAGTCGTAACGGCCAATCAGCGGCTCCTGGCTCGGGCGCAGGATGGTCGCGGTATCGCCTTCCAGCCAGGTGAAGTAATTATCGAACTGCATGATCGCGCGGCCCGGGGTGGTGCTGTCCTTGACGAAGTCGCGCCCGATCATCGGGTGGCTGCTCGAAACGCCGATCATCGACAACAGGGTAGGGCCCAGGTCGATCTGGCTGGCCAGGGTGGTGATGCGCTTCGGCGCCACGTCCGCGCCCAGGATCAGGCCGGGGATGTGGAACTTCTTGATCGGCATCAGGCTGTTGCCGTACACGCGGTTGTCATGGTCGGCTACGATCAGGAACACGGTATCTTTCCAGTAGTCCTGCTTCTTCGCTTCGGCGATGAACTTGCCCAGGGCGTAATCGGCGTACTTGACGGCGTTGTTGACGGTCTGCTTGGCAGGGTCATGCAGTTCGATTTTCCCGTCGGGGAATTCGAACGGCTCGTGGTTGGACGAACTGAAGATCAGGCTGAAGAACGGCTTCTTCTGCGCATGCAGGTGCTTGAGCCGCTCCAGCGATTTGTCGAACAGATCTTCATCGGAGGCGCCCCAGCTGCCGACGAACTTCGGCTGCATTTCGCTGCGGTCGACCACATTCTGGAAGCCGTTGCCGGTGAAGAAGCTGCGCATATTGTCGAAATGCGCCTCGCCGCCGTACACGAATTCAGTCTGGTAGCCCTGCTTGCCCAGGCCCATCGCCAGCGTGTAGAAGTTCTGCTGCGCCAGCGAGAGCTTGACCACGCTGCGCGCCGGCGTTGGCGCATTGCCGGCGACGACGGCTTCGATGCCACGCACCGAGCGCGTGCCGGTGGCATACAGCTGCTCGAACCACCAGCCTTCGTTTTTCAGCTTTTCCAGTTCCGGCGTCACGGGCAAGCCGCCCAGCGATTGCACGAAGGTGGCGCCCAGGCTTTCCTCCAGCACGATCACCAGGTTAAGCGGCTTGTCGCGCTGGATGGCGGCTTGCTGCGCATGCAGGGTCGGCAGCTCGGGATGTGCGAACTGGTAGTCGCGCAGCCACGGGGCGGCAGTCACCGTCGGGAATACTTTCTCGCGCGGGAATTTGCCGTAGATCTCCGACGAGTTGGCTTCCTTGCGCATCGATGCGATGGCGTCGATCACCGACCAGGGCGAATTGATGATCAGCGAGTTCACCATGGCGTCGCCGGTCAGCGCGAACGTCGCCGGGTTGGCCGGGCGGTGTTCGGTGGTGGAGCGGATCTGGAAGCCCACCAGCAGCACCAGCAGCGGCCATGTCAGCAGCAACAGCTTGGGCGACCACATGCCGGTGCCGGCGGAGGCCGACTTCAGCAGGCGGAATACCAGCATGGTCAGCAGGGCAGTGCCGCCGATGCCAAGGATCACGGCCAGGCGGAAGCCATTCCACAGCGTGGCGGCCACTTCCTTCGGGTAGGACAGGTATTCGATGAACAGGCGGTTTGGCCTGAAATCGTACTGCATGATGAACTGCGGCGTGGACAGTTCCATGAAGATGATGAACAGCAGCGCCAGGCTGGCCCAGGTCACGGTGAACAGCTGCCACGCGCGCGCCGAATAGCGCTGGGCCAGGAACGGCGCCAGCACCAGCGGCAGTGCCAGCAGGTAGCCAAGCAGGATCAGGTCGGCGCGTACGCCCTGTACCAGGATTTCACCGAGGATGCCGGTGGCACTGACGCGCTCCCACTGCCAGGCCACCAGGCCAATGCGCGACAGTGACAGGATCACCAGGCCGGCGAGCACCATCTGCACCAGGGTGGCGTAAGGACCTGCCCATTGGGTCAGGCGCGCGAGGCGGGCTGCGGTTCGGTTCATGTTCTTAGCCCATCATGGCGCCGGCGCCGGCGCTCAGCAGCCAGGCGGTCAGCAGCAGGAATACCATCAGGCAGCTGAACAGCTTATCCACCAGGCGCGCTTCGGCAGTCTGCTGGAATACGGCAGGCTGGCCATAGCCAAAGCCCAGGAAATAGGCGGCAAAGATGGTGGACATGTAATGCACGGCGCCGAACAGTTCGCCCAGTTCGCCCTTGCGCGGATGGTCGATCAGCACATGCGACAGGGCCACCAGCACCAGGTAAACCAGGGAGACCGGCAGCGGCGGCAGGTACACGCCGAACTTCTCGACGAAGTTGCGCACGGCTGGGCGGGTTCGCGCCAGCAGCGGCAGGATCACATTGTGGGTCAGGCCGGCCAGCAGGATCATCTTCAGCATGATGGTCTTGTGGATGCTGCCGCTTTTGCCGATCGCCAGGTTGTGCAGGTTGGTTTCGCCCTGGCGGTTGTTATGGGCGAAGAACTCGGAAGACTGAACGTGCAGGATGCGCTGGAACCAGCTGATCTCTTCCATTGCCGCGGCCGCCACCAGCAGGCCCAGGCCAAGCATGCCGAGGGTAGCCAGGTCAAAGCCGCTGCGCTTCCAGCGCTCAACGCCGGCGAATACCAGCAGGCCGGCAGTCATGGCGAAGCACAGGAACTGCATCCATTCGACGATGCCGTCTTCGGTCAGGACGCGCATCAGTTGTTCGCTCGATCCCCTTACCGACACTGCCAGCAATAGCGCGAAGATATTGATGGCAATGCCGGTCAGCAGGACCGGATGCGAATACCACTTACGATTTACCACTGACTACTCCTTGATTGATATTGTTTGTTGCAAGATTGCGTTCCCGTTTACGCCAGGCCTCGATCGCCAGCGACAGCACGGCCCAGATCCACAGCATGGGATCGAGCAGTGCGTCCCACAGGTTCCCTGTGGGCAGGCGCAATAAAGTGAACAGCGTGAGGGCGCCAAGTGTAGCAAAGGCTTGCGGGCGCGAGCGGCCCTGGATAATCCAGGCTACGCACAGCGCCATGGCAGCCAGCGCGAACAGCGGCGCGCCGCGCGGGCCGAAACCCCAGAAATACAGGCCCAACGAAACCAGTCCCAGCGCGTCGAGATAGAGGATTGTACCAAGCAGCGCGATCGCGCTGGCGAGGGTGGGCGGCAGGACGGCCCTGGCGGAACCCGGCCACCAGGGTTGGGCCAGGCGCGCCAGGCAAAGGCCAACCAGCAAGCCGCTCGGCCACTGCAGCGCCAGCGCAATCCAGTAGGCAGGCGAGAACTGTCCTGGCAGGAGCGTCAGCACGACCATGGAGCCGAGCAGCAACGCGGTGGCGCGGCGTGACAGTTGGCGGGATGCTGGCAGCAGAGCGGCAACCAGGGTTGCCAGCACGACGCCCCAGGCCAGCTTGCCATACGCGATTTGCAGCAGCAGGTCAGGCAGGGTCACTCCGAACCTCCATCGAAATCCAGCTCGATGACATGATGGGCAATCGCTTCGCGGCGCGAGGTGTAGGTAATATGCAGTTCATCGCCGACCTGATGCAGGTCGGGGTAGGAAAATTCCTCGCCGGCGCTGCCATGGGCGATATCGGTCACATGTGTCCACTGGCGGCCGTCATTGGTGGTCGACAGGCGCAGCACATTGCGGTCGGAACCGCCGGGCAGCACATGGTTATGCAGCAGGGCGATACTGCCGTTGCTGAGGCGCAGGGCGCTGAGGGAAGTACTCTGGTTCGGCAGGGAGAGCGCCGGCAGGTCGTCCCAGTTGACGCCACCGTCGTTGCTGCGCGCATGCTGGACCCGCTGTTCGCGGCTCGCATCGCGCATCCAGGCGTGCACCTCGGACGAGGAGAAGGGCACGATGGTCGGCTGCAGCGTCGTGATGCGGCTGCCAATGCGTGAAATCCAGCGCGGGTCGCCGTTCTGGTCGAAGGCCAGCATCAGCGGGTATTTGATGCCCATCTCGAAATAGGCCGGCAGCAGCCAGCCGCCATCGGCCAGGCCGACCGGCGTGGTGCGGACCAGCATGCTGGTATTGAAGAGTGGCGACATCGGCAGCACGCGCTTGACCGTGAAGCTCTTGCCCTGGTCATCTGACACCATCTGCACTACACGCGACGCGGCCCATCCGCCCAGGCCCGTGGCCACTACAAACAGGTTGAGGTGCCCTTCGGGCGAGGCCCAGGCAACCGGGTTGCCGACGCGGCGCACGCCATAGCCCAGGGCGGCCGACAGGGACTCACGGCTGGCCACTTCCCATGGCTGGGCCCAGGTCTCGCCGTTCCAGTGCGAGGCATAGACTTTCACGTCCGGCCCGCTTTCACGGCTGCCGGCCCACCAGAATGCGGCCATGCGGCCGCCAGGCAGGGGCGTCATCGCGCTGGAATGCGCCATGGGAGCGTTGGGCGGAGTTGGCAGCAGGGTGGCGCTGCGCGGAATGAAGCTGACCTTGCCGTGTTGGGCCGGGGCGACCAGCATGGCCGGGTTGGCAACGCGTGCGTTGAGCCAGCGCCTTGCCTCGACTCCGGCAGCAATGACCAGGACGGCCACGCACATCACCTTGATATAAAGGGATGCGTTGCCGGTTCTGTCTTGGGTGCTATCAGCCCTGGTGATGGCGCTAGCGCCCAAACGGAATTCCATCCTGATATTCCTATTTGCTAAGGTTCGATCTGCAAGTGAAAATTCACAAGTGGAGCATCCTACAATAAAGAAAGCTTTTGTGGGAATTTTCTGAAAGATCGGTTCGCGGCTAGCAAAAACTTAGTTGCGTTAAATCAACATTCGGAGTCATTAAGCGGAAATATTGTCTGCGTAGCATCGGGAACAGGCTGGTTTACAGGAGGCGCCATGTTCTTCATCCGATATTGCTGGACCTTGTCGCTCAAAGCGCAATTGGCAATTGGCATCGCGCTGCTGGCGGCGCTGGCGTCGGCGCATGGCAGCAATGCCCAGGCCGATGAGTTTGCAGCACTGCATCAGGCGCGCTGCATGCAGCAACTTGGTTTGCCAGCGGCCGAACTATGCGCGCTGCGCACAATCCAGCTGGCTTCGCAATTGCACGGGGTGGAATTCGGCGACCAGGTCGCCAAAGCGTTGCGCTGACCGGCGCTGCCGGTTCAGATTTCGAGGTTGTCGATCAGGCGGGTAGTGCCGAGCTTGGCGGCGGCCAGCACCACCAGCTTTTCGCCCTGCGCCAGGTCGCCGGCATTTGGCGGTTGCAGGTCGTTGCGTTTGCGGATCGAAATGTAGTCGGGCTTCCAGCCGCGGGCTGCCAGTTCTTCCATCGCCTTGTGCTCGAGCTGGAACACGTCGAGGTGGCCGCCGCGCACTTCGTCTGCCACCTGGTTCAGTGCACGGTACAGCGCCGGCGCTTCGGCGCGTTCTTCCGCCGACAGGTACATATTGCGCGAGGACAGGGCCAGGCCATCATCCGCGCGGTAGGTCTCGGCGGCGATGATTTCGGTCGGCATGCCGAGCTGGCGCGCCATATTGCGCACGATCATGAGCTGCTGGTAATCCTTCTTGCCGAACACGGCCACCTTCGGCTGCACGCAGGAGAACAGTTTGGTCACCACGGTGCACACGCCGCCGAAGAAACCCGGGCGGAATTCGCCTTCCAGCGTATTGCCCAAACCATCCGGCGGCTGTACGCGGTATTCCTGCGGCTCCGGATACATATCCTTCTCGGTCGGCGCGAACAGCACGTAGACGCCTTCCTTCTCCAGCTTTTCCACGTCAGCCTGGAAGGTGCGCGGGTATTTGTCGAAGTCTTCGTTCGGGCCGAACTGCAGGCGGTTCACGAAAATGGATGCGACCACCGGGTCGCCGTGCTTGCGCGCCAGGCGCATCAGCGACAGGTGGCCCTCATGCAAGTTGCCCATGGTTGGCACGAAAGCGGTACGTAACTGGCCACTCAGCTGGTCGCGCAGTTCTTCGATATTGGAGATGATTTTCATAGTTTTTGTCAGGCAGGCGAATACGCGAGACGCACGTAAATCGGTGCGAATGGCTCCGCCTGGGTAATTTCGATCAGGGTTTCCTTGGCCAGCTCCAGCATCGCCACGAAGTTCACCACCACCACCGGCGGCGGCGATTCCGGGTTGAACAATTCGGTAAATTCGATGAAGCGGCTCGATTGCAGCTTGCGCAGGATGGAGGTCATGTGCTCGCGCACCGACAGCTCCTCGCGGGTGATTTTATGGTGCTGCTTCAGCGTGGCACGCTTCATCAGCGTGCGCCAGGCGTCCTGCAGGTCGACCACGGCCACTTCCGGCCAGGTCGGCACCAGGCTTTGTTCAATGAAGATCTGGGTGCGCACGAAGTCGCGGCCGACCTGGGGCAGGGTGTTCAGGTCGTAGGCAGCCAGCTTGATCTGCTCGTACTCGAGCAGGCGGCGCACCAGTTCTGCACGCGGGTCTTCCGCTTCCACATCGAGGTCGTGCTGGCGCTGCGGCAGCAGCATGCGCGACTTGATCTCGATCAGCATGGCGGCCATCAGCAGGTATTCCGCCGCCAGCTCCAGGTTGGTCTTGCGGATCTCTTCCACGTAGCTCAGGTATTGCAGCGTCACCTGGGCCATCGGGATGTCGAGGATGTTGAAGTTTTGCTTGCGGATCAGGTACAGCAGCAAGTCCAGCGGGCCTTCAAACGCTTCGAGGATGACTTCCAGCGCATCGGGCGGGATGTAGAGGTCGTTTGGCAGCTTCAGCACCGGCTCGCCGTACAGGCGCGCAAAAGCGGCGCCATCGGCTTCCGCCGTGGCGCTCGCATCGGGTGGCGCGCCTTCCGCGCCGCTGCCTGGTCCGCCTGCGTCAGGCGGCAAATCCGCGGCGACGGCCAGTTCAGCCTGTTCGGCCTGTTCGTCCACCGCGTCTTTTGGCGACATGCTGTGTGCCGTCCCGGCTCTTATACCTTGTTCTGGTACACGTAAGCCTGTTGCTTGACGGCGGAAGCCTTGTTACGGGCCTGGTCGTCAAGCGAGGTCGACGGCTTGTCCCACAGGATCGCGCGGCCGGCTTGCTGGCCAGCTTCGATTTGCGGGTTCTTGGCCTTCAGGTCCTTGATGAACAAGGAATGGTCGGATTCGTATTTGTGATTCTGCTTGAGGAATTTCATATTGTGAAAATAACTGGGTTCAGCAAAGGACATTTTACCGTCTTTTCTCGTTAGAAACGATGCCGGATGCCAGCGACGTAGGTATTTCCCTTGCTAGCGTTGCTAATCTTGTCGTACATCAGCACCGCATACAGGTCGGTGCGCGGCGAAACGTTGTAATCATAGCCAGCGGCGCCGGTATCGCGATGGAATTCCGGCACCACTTTGGCCTTTTCGGTCAGGCGCGACCACGCCACCATCCAGCGCCCGGCGCCGCCATGGGTTGGAATCGTGAAGCCGGCATGTACCGAGTGGGCGTCGCGTTCGCTGACCTTGGCCTGGTGGTCAGAATAGGACGCGAACAGCTTGACCACCTTGAGGTCATAGGACGCCGCGGCAAGGTAGGTCCGCTGTTCCGGCACGGCCGCACTCAGGCCTGGTCCGAAGCGCACATTCACTGCGCCCACTGTCACCGCCAGCTCTTTGCCGACATGTTTTGCGACTGCCGCCCAGTTGTTGTTATGCGCACCAGGCTGCTCGCCCAGCGAATACTGGGCGACGAAGGTGGTGTCATAGACCGGGTTGGAAGCGTATTGGATAGAGTTGCTCCAGCCGGTATCGCCCAGGGTCGCATTGCCGCCGACCGCGGTGTAAATCTGGTTGATCAGCGGCGAAAGGCGGGTGGACGGCCCGAAGGGGTTAATCTGTCCGGCGGCGACAAACAAGGGATTGGCAATGCGCCCCATGCGCACCAGACCGAAATCGCCGGCCAGGCCGACATTGGCGTTACGGGCAAACATGGCCTCGCCGGGGAAACGGCCCGCCTCGCCGGTATCGCCGCGGAAGAAGCCTTCGATCTGGAACTGGGCTTTCAGGCCGCCGCCCAGTGCTTCCGTGCCGGAAAAGCCGTAATAGGAGGTGATCATGCCGCCGCTGTTGACCGCATTTACGGCTTGTGGTGCGCTGGCAGTCGCGGTGCGGCCGGCGAATGCGTCAACGACGCCGTAGATCGTGACCTGGGTTTGCGCCGAAGCGGCGAAGGGAAGGATGAGGGAGATGGCTGGGAGCAGTCGTTTCATGGATACCTTCTTAATATTGTTGTTTAGGCCTCGTGCTGCGCCCCCATTGTCACTGCTGCCCAGTCCGGCGACAAGTGAATCTTCCCCGGGCGTGGGCGTGGAACCACGCGCTGGTTTGGCAGCGCACAGACGTGCAACCGGCAGCAAGCGACAGTGACGGCTCGATTCGGCAAAGGAGGCCGCCATGACCCAGAGCAAACAACTCAGCAAACAGAACCGCCAATCGGTGCAGAACGTCGAGTCCGACCAGACCGGCAACAAGAACACCGCCAAGCGCAATACGAAGAACGAGCAGTCCCGCACCAAGGCCGGTAGTGACGAGGGGGCGGGCGGCGGGGCAAAACAGAAGGCCAAGCGCGGTTAGTTCAGAAATAGCGTATCCTTGCGGGCACAATGAAAGCCCGCACAGCAATACTCCTGACCATACCGCCACTGCTTTGGGCAGGGAACGCGATCGTCGGGCGCCTGGTGGTACACGATGTGCCGCCGATCCTGCTCAACTTCCTGCGCTGGGCAATTGCGTTCGTCTTGCTGCTGCCATTCGCCGGGCCGATTTTTCGTCGCGGGAGCGGGTTATGGGTGAACTGGCAGCGTTTTGCTGTGTTGGGGCTGCTTGGCATCGGGCTCTATAACGCCCTGCAGTACCTCGCCTTGCAAACCTCGACCCCAATCAATGTGACCTTGGTTGCCTCAGGCATGCCGGTCTGGATGATACTGACCGGCTGGCTGTTCTTTGGCGCCGGCGTCTCTCGCCGCCAGGTGGCAGGCGCGGTATTGTCGATTGCCGGCGTATTGCTCGTATTGGCGCGCGGCGAATGGTCGCATTTGATGGAATTACGCCTGGTGGCCGGCGATATATTCATGATCCTGGCAACGATTGCCTGGTCGCTATATAGCTGGCTATTAACTCGCACAAATGGCCCAACCGATATTCGGGGAGATTGGGCCAGTTTCCTGCTGGCGCAGGTGGCATTTGGTACTGTGTGGTCGGGGCTATTTGCTGTGGGCGAGGCTGCAATTTCTTCCGCAGTCATTCATTGGAGTCTACCGCTGCTTGGTGCGCTGGCTTATGTGGCAATTGGCCCGGCGATTATCGCATTCCGTTGCTGGGGTGCTGGCGTGCAGCAGGCAGGGCCGGCAGTTGCATCATTCTTCGTCAATCTCACGCCATTATTTACGGCGTTGCTGTCTTCCCTCATCCTGGGTGAGTCGCCAAAAATCTACCACGCCATTGCGTTTGTCCTGATTGTCGGCGGAATTATTATCTCCTCCGGGCGTGCGACTGCTAGTCGCTGAAACTGATATTTTCAAGTTTTCCGTAGGAGGTTGACATGCGATTCCTCGGCCTCGCCGCGCTGACAGCGGCCATTCTCCTTACAGCTTGCCAGAAACCACCACCCAAGCCGCCCAAACCGATTGCCAGCGTAAGCCAGTCATTGGTGTGATCGTGCCAGAAGCTGGCGCAGATCGATTAACAGGAGTCAGTGCAGCTGGAAGATTCGAGGCGGGAGCAATATTCGAGCAAATGGGATTTGAGCGGCGCTGCTTTCCTGGTCGAGCCGATATAACAGATTAAGCGCCTCGCCAATAGCTTTCCATACCAAGGTGTTTATTTTCCTCGGACATAAGCGCCTGGCGGATATCCCAGATGTGCATGGGTTGCCGGTTCTCGCGGTGGACGAACCAATGCTGCCATTTGTGCGTGGTCGAGCGGCGCCATTCACCGCTGGCAATATTCAGCGACCACGAATCGATGTTTTGACGGAAGGGTTTGCCGCCGCCCGTCCAAGCCTCAGTGCCTCAGCATCCTGCGCATGACCAGCGGCGCCGGTTCCAGCGGGTTGGCGTGGGAGTATTCGAGTTCCTCGGCCAGGGTGAATTCGTAGGCCGTGTAGAAGTCGATCAGCTTGGGCTGGTCGCTGCGCACGGCGAGGCGCAGTTCTTCAATCCCGGCGGCCAGGGCGTGGTGGATCACGGCTTCCAGCAGGTGCTGCGACAGGTTGGTGCCGCGGTAATCGGCTACCACCCCCATGCGCAGGATTTCCCACACATCAGGCTCCGCATCGAGCGGCAGCCAGCGCACGGAACCGATCGGCGTGTCGCCGTCGAGCAAAATAAAACCGCCGCCGTCGCGCAGATGGTCGGCGACGTAGACGGCGGTTTCACGGTGTCCGCTGGAGGTGACATTGACCTTGCCGGCCCACGCTTTGCGCGTGAGCTCGGCGATCAGCGGCGCATCTTCAGCAGTTGCTTCGCGGACGATTATGTCCATGCTTAGCTGATGCGCATGCCCGGCGTGGCGCCCGGCCATGGGTTGAGGATGTAGATGCCTGGATTGGACTTTTCATCAACCGCCGATGCGGCCATCACCATGCCTTCCGAGACGCCGAACTTCATCTTGCGTGGCGCCAGGTTGGCTACCAGCACGGTCAGTTTGCCGACCAGGTCTTCCGGCTGGTACATCGACTTGATGCCGGAGAAGACGTTGCGGTGGCGGCCTTCGCCCGCGTCCAGCGTCAGGCGCAGCAGCTTGTCGGAACCTTCAACGTGTTCGCAGTTGACGATCTTGGCAATACGCAGGTCGACCTTGAAGAAATCGTCGACCGAGATTTCAGGGGCGATGACTTCGATGCCGGTTTCGGTGACGGCAGGGGCAGCAGGAGCCTTGGACTTGGCGGCTTTCTCAGGCTTGGTTGCGGCGGCTGCGGGAGCGGCGGCGGCTGGTGCAGGCGCGTCGAACAGGTCCTCGATCATCTTGGCGTCCACGCGGGTCATCAGGTGGCTGTAGGCGCCGATGGTGCGGCCCAGCAGCGGCTGCCATGCGGCGCCCGATGCCACCGAGGTATCGGCCCAGGTGTAAGATGCATCGTTCAGGAAGGTGCGTACGTTGCTCGCAACGCCCGGCAGCACTGGCGACAGCAGGATGGTGAGCTGGCGGAACAGGATCAGGGCGGTGGTGCAGACGTCGTGCAGTTCGGCCAGCTTGGTGTCATCCTTGGCCAGTACCCACGGTTTGTTCTCGTCGACGAAGCGGTTGGCCACGTCGGCGATTTCCATGATTTCACGCAGGGCCTTGCCGAATTCGCGCGCTTCGAAGTTGGCTGCGATGGAGGCCTGGCGCTCTGCGCCGTCTTCGGCCACCAGGGCTTTCTTGATCCATTCCTGCGAGGATGCGGACAGTTCGGAAGCCAGCTTGCCTTCGAACTTCTTGGCGATAAAGCCAGCGCAGCGGGAGGCGATGTTGACGAACTTGCCGATCAGGTCAGAGTTCACGCGCGCCACGAAATCATCGCCGGTGAAGTCCAGGTCTTCGACGCGGGAGTTCAGCTTGTAGGCCAGGTAGTAGCGCAGCCATTCCGGATTCATGCCCAGGTTCAGGTAGCGCAGCGGCGAAATGCCGGTGCCGCGCGACTTGGACATCTTCTCGTTGTTCACGGTCAGGTGGCCGTGCACGGCAACCTTCATGCGGTCGATGGTCGGGTGCTTGGCGAATTGCAGCATCGCAGGCCAGAACAGCAAGTGGAAGGACACGATGTCCTTGCCGATGAAGTGGATCTGTTCCGTGCCCGGATCGGCCAGCAGCGCGTCGTAGTCGATGCCTTTCTTGCCGCAGTAGTTCTTCAGCGAAGCCAGGTAGCCCACCGGCGCGTCCAGCCAGACGTAGAAGTATTTGTTCGGCGCGTCAGGGATCGGGATGCCGAAGTAGGGCGCATCGCGCGAGATATCCCAGTCCGCCAGCTTTTCGCCGGCTTCGCCCAGCCACTCGGAGACCTTGTTCACCATCTCAGGCTGCAAACGGCCCGGGGTGTTCAGCCAGTCGCGCAGGAATTCGAAGCAGCGCGGATCGGACAGCTTGAAGAAGTACTGTTCCGAAGGCTTCAGGATCGGGGTGGCGTTGGTGAAGACCGAGTACGGGTTGATCAGGTCGGTCGGCTGGTAAGCGGCGCCGCACACTTCGCAGTTGTCGCCGTACTGGTCCTTGGCATGGCACTTCGGGCACTCGCCCTTGATGTTGCGGTCGGCCAGGAACATGCCCTTGACCGGGTCGAAGAAACGGTCAACGGTCTTGGTCTGGATCAGGCCAGCGTCGCGCAGCTTGCGGTAGATGCCCTGGGACAGTTCCACGTTTTCCGGCGAATCGGTGGAATACCAGTTATCGAAAGCGATATGGAAACCGTCCAGGTACTGCGGGCGGCCGGCAGCAATCTTGGCCACGAATTCCTGCGGGGTGATGCCTTCTTTTTCAGCGGCGATCATGATCGGGGTGCCGTGGGTGTCATCGGCGCCCACGAAGTGCACTTCGCGCAAACCGTCGCCCTCGGCCTGCATTCGCTGGAAACGGACCCAGATGTCGGCCTGGATGTACTCCATCATGTGGCCGATGTGGAAGGCAGCGTTTGCGTATGGCAGGGCAGTGGTGACGAACAGCTTGCGAGTCATAATTGATGCGCTTGTAAGGTGGATAAAAAGAGCATTTTACCAGCGGATGCGCTAGACTGCGCCATCACCAATGGAGAATTGCATGAGTATCACCGTAGATGACGTCAAATCAGCACTGTCCAAAGTAATTGACCCTAATACTAACAAGGACTTTGTGTCCTCCAAATCGGTCCGCAACCTGAAGGTCGAGGGCGGCGAAATCAGCCTGGAGATCGAGCTGGGCTACCCGGCCAAGTCGCAAATCGAATCGATCCGTGCCAATGTGCTGGCTGCCTTGCAGCCGCTGGGCGCGAAAGTGAACCTGAACATCGCCAGCAAGATCATTTCCCACTCCGTGCAGCGCGGCCTGAAACTGATGCCGAACGTGAAGAATATCATCGCCGTTGCTTCGGGCAAGGGTGGCGTCGGCAAATCGACCACCGCTGTCAACCTGGCGCTGGCGCTGGCCGCTGAAGGCGCGTCCGTGGGCGTGCTGGATGCTGATATCTACGGCCCGTCGCAGCCGATGATGCTGGGCGTTTCCGGCCGCCCGACCACGTCCGACGGAAAGACCATGGACCCGATGGAAGGCCATGGCATCCAGGTTTCCTCGATCGGTTTCCTGATTGACCCTGACGAGCCGATGGTGTGGCGCGGTCCGATGGTCACCCAGGCCCTGCAGCAGTTGCTGGAACAGACCAACTGGCGCGACCTGGACTACCTGATTGTCGATATGCCGCCAGGTACCGGCGACATCCAGCTGACCCTTTCCCAGAAAGTGCCTGTGACCGGCGCCGTGATCGTGACTACGCCGCAGGATATCGCGCTGCTGGACGCGCGCAAGGGACTGAAGATGTTCGAGAAGGTCGGCATCCCGATCCTGGGCGTGGTGGAGAATATGAGCACCCATATCTGCTCGAACTGCGGCCATGTGGAAGAAATCTTCGGCCATGGCGGGGGCGAGAAAATGTGTGCCGATTTTGGCGTGGACTTCCTGGGCGCGCTGCCGTTGAAGCTGGCGATCCGCGAGCAGGCCGATTCGGGCAAGCCGACTGTAGTCGCCGAGCCGGATGGTCCTGAGGCGGCAATCTACAAGGCGATCGCACGCAAGGTGGCGGTGAAGGTGGCCGAAAAGGCCAAGGATATGAGCAGCAAGTTCCCTAGCATCGTCATCAAACACGACTGATGCTGCGCGCCATCCCTTGCGCGGCACTTGCCGCACTGGCCGGTTGCTCGGCATTGCCACCGGTTGCCGAGGCGCCTGCGCCAGTTCGTGCGGCAGCATGGGTGCCGCAGCAGCACGCAGCCACCACTGAGTTGCGCGGCCTGTCCGTCTTGAGCGATAAGGTGGCGTGGGCCAGCGGCGCCAAGGGCACTGTGCTGCGCACGGTGGATGGCGAGCACTGGTCCCTGCTCACGGTGCCAGGCGCGGACGCTTTCGACTTCCGCGATATCGAAGCATTTGACGCCAACACGGCAATCGTGATGGGTGCAGGCCCCGGGGCAGCCTCACGCATGTACCGCACACGCGATGGCGGCGCCACCTGGCAACTACTGATCGTGAACAAGGATGCCGAAGGTTTCTGGGACGCCATGGCGTTCTGGGATGCCCGCAACGGCATCGTGTTTGGCGACCCGGTGCGCGGCGCCTTCCAGATTCTCGTGACCAGCGACGGCGGCGAAAGCTGGCAGCCGGTGAACGACCCTGACGGCCTGCGTGCACTGCCGCAGGAGGGCGCGTTCGCTGCCAGCGGCACCTGCCTGAGCGTTGGTGGGAAGGGCGATGCGTGGTTTGTTACCGGTGGCGCAGCCCAATCGAGGGTGTTCCGCTCGGTCGACCGAGGGCAAAACTGGCAGGCGGCGACGCTGCAGATTCCTGCTGCCGCCGCAAGCAAGGGCGCGTTCTCGGTCGGGTTTGCCGGCAACGGGCGCGGCATTGTCGCAGGCGGCGATTACAAGGAACCATCGCTGGGAACTCTCAACGGAGCCATAAGCGGTGATGGCGGGGCAGGCTGGCTGCCCGCGCAAATCCTGCCAGCCGGCTTCATGTCGGCGGTAGTGCCTGTGCCGGGGACGAGCAGCACCTTCGTTGCCGTTGGCCTGGCCGGTTCGGGCTACACCCGTGACGGCGGCAAAAGCTGGACAATTATCGAAAAGGAAACGAAACTGAACGCCGTTGGCTTTTCAGCTTCCGGCGCCGGATGGGCAGTCGGGCCGAAGGGCCTGATCGTCAAATACGTAGGCACCCCTCTCAGATAAGGAGACAGACATGCAGAAGATCCTGGCGGCCCTCGCAATGACCCTGGTTGCAGGCGCAGCGGCAGCGCAATCGGTGGATTTCACCGAGCCCAAGAACGGCGCGGTAGTCAGCAGCCCATTCAAGGTGAAATTCGCCGTGACCGGCATGGAAGTGAAGCCAGCCGGCACCATGGACAGCAACACTGGCCACCACCACCTGCTGATCAACGGCGACAGCATGAAGGTCGGCGAATCGATCCCCTTCGACGAAACCCACCTGCACTTCGGCAAAGGCCAGACCGAAACCGAAGTCACCCTGCCACCCGGCACCTACAAACTGACGATGCAATTCGCCAACGGCGCCCACCAAAGTTACGGCCCCGGCCTGTCCAAGAGCATCACCGTCACAGTCAAGTAACTGGTGAAAGTCGGGGTCAGGTCTGGCAATCGGACAAAATGTCCGATTGCCAGACCTGACCCCGACTTTCATTACAGGTAGAATTACGCCTTTATATTTTTCGCTTTCCACTCGAAATGACTCAAGTCCGTACCCGTTTCGCACCTAGCCCGACCGGTTTCCTGCATCTTGGCGGCGCGCGCACTGCGCTGTATTCCTGGGCTTTCGCACGCCACTTCGGCGGTACTTTCGTGCTGCGTATCGAAGACACCGACCTGGAGCGTTCGACCCCGGAAGCGGTGCAGGCGATCCTGGATGGCATGGAGTGGCTCGGCCTGCAGCATGACGAAGGCCCGTTCTACCAGATGAAGCGGATGGACCGTTACCGCGAGGTGGTGGCGCAGATGTTGGCTGCCGGTACCGCCTACCATTGCTATTCGTCGCCGGAAGAAGTGCAGGCCATGCGTGACAAGGCGACTGCGGCCGGCGAAAAGCCGCGCTACGACGGTACCTGGCGTCCGGAAGAGGGCAAGACCCTGCCGCCGGTGCCGGCTGACCGCAAGCCTGTGGTGCGTTTCAAGAATCCGCTGGATGGCGAGGTGAGTTGGACTGACGTGGTCAAGGGCCCGATCACCATTTCCAACAAGGAGCTGGATGACCTGGTCATCGCCCGCCCAGACGGCACCCCAACCTACAACTTCTGCGTTGCGGTGGACGATTGGGATATGCAGATCACTCACGTTCTGCGCGGCGACGACCACGTGAACAACACTCCGCGCCAGATCAACATCCTGCGCGCCATCGGCGCCAAACTGCCGGAGTACGGCCACCTGCCGATGATCCTGGGTTCCGACGGCTCCAAGCTGTCCAAGCGCCATGGCGCCGTCAGCGTGATCGACTACGCAGACAAGGGCTACCTGCCGGAAGCCATGCTGAACTACCTGGCGCGCCTGGGCTGGTCGCACGGCAACGATGAGCTGTTCTCGATGGAGCAGTTCACCGAGTGGTTCAACCTGGAAAGCCTGACCGCGTCGTCGGCGCAGTTCGACTTCGACAAGCTGGCCTGGGTCAACAACCACTGGATCAAGCAAGCCGACAACGCCCGCCTGGCCGAGCTGGCCAAAAAGCCGCTGCTGGCTGCCGGCGCCGTCTTCGAAGGCGCGCCTGAACTGGCCACCGTGATCGGCCTGCTGAAGGACCGTGCCAATACCATCGTCGAACTGGCTGACGCTGCAATGCTGTTCTACCGCGCGCCGAACCCTGATGCCGCCTTGATGACCCAGCATTACACCGATGCCGTCAAGCCTGCCGTGGCCGACTTCGCCGCCCGCATCGCTACTGTCGAGTGGACCAAGGAAGCTATCGCTGCCATGATCAAGGAAGTGCTGGCTGCGCATGGCCTGAAAATGCCTCAGCTGGCCATGCCGCTGCGCCTGATGGTGGCCGGCCAACTGCAGACTCCCGCTATCGATGCAGTGCTGCAATTGTTCGGACGCGACACTGTGGCGGCCCGCCTGAGCAAGTTTGCGTAAATAATTTCGACAATCTTGCAAATTAGCATTTGCAATTTAAAGAAGGGCTGCTATACTTCTGTCTCCTTCGAAAACGGGGGTATAGCTCAGCTGGGAGAGCGCTTGCATGGCATGCAAGAGGTCAGCGGTTCGATCCCGCTTACCTCCACCAGTTTAGCGAAGGAAATGCAGTAAAAAGTAGTCCAGGGTCCCCATCGTCTAGAGGCCTAGGACATCACCCTTTCACGGTGAGTACCGGGGTTCGAATCCCCGTGGGGACGCCAAGAGCAGTAACAATCTGTGCCAGCATGGGGGTATAGCTCAGCTGGGAGAGCGCTTGCATGGCATGCAAGAGGTCAGCGGTTCGATCCCGCTTACCTCCACCAACGCGGCAGAGATTGATAGTAGTAACGGAAAGTCCATATGGTCCCCATCGTCTAGAGGCCTAGGACATCACCCTTTCACGGTGAGTACCGGGGTTCGAATCCCCGTGGGGACGCCAAGCTTTTCGCATTATGTTGTGCCCAGGGGGGTATAGCTCAGCTGGGAGAGCGCTTGCATGGCATGCAAGAGGTCAGCGGTTCGATCCCGCTTACCTCCACCAACAAGGCACAACGTAGCAATAGTCC
>Ga0207425_1000342_pt1 | contig 32358 bp, 25 predicted proteins | sample AraplaF_Col_mTSA_FD_184255 | JGI IMG/M metagenome (GOLD analysis project Ga0207425, IMG submission 184255) | Arabidopsis root microbial communities from the University of North Carolina, USA - plate scrape MF_Col_mTSA (SPAdes) (version 3) | ecosystem: Host-associated > Plants > Roots >...
TCACCCGTTCGCCACTCGCCGCCAGGCCGAAGCCCGCGCTGCCGTTCGACTTGCATGTGTAAAGCATGCCGCCAGCGTTCAATCTGAGCCAGGATCAAACTCTTCAGTTCAATCTCTGTTTTTCGGCATTGCTGCCGAGGTCACTCACTCAAAATACTGACGAAATCTCATAAAGAGATTTACGTTTATTTTGTGCGAGCGTTATAACGTATATTTTGAGCATCAGGCCCGAAGGCCTGGGCATATCGTCAAACGCCCACACTTATCGACTGTTGATTTTTAAAGATCGCTGCCTTGTTTTGTCGACGAAGCGTTGTGTTCGTCAGCAGCAGAGAAGCGAGATTATGCGGTACAGCGTGCAACTCGTCAACCCCTTCTTTTTCTCGTTTCGCTTTACTGATTTGTCAGCGCTGCGTTGCGAGGGACAGAACTATAACCAAATGCCTGACGTTTTGCAAGTGAATAGTTCGCCATCACGATGGCGCAAGCAATCCAGGCCGACCATAGGGTGTGCGTCAGGAAGTGGGCGCCGCGCAGTTGCTGCACAAAGCCCACTCCTAATGCGAATGCCATTGCCAAAGCGCCGACTCCCAGCGCTTTGCGCGGCTGCTCCGGCCACCAGAACGCCGACAGTGCGATCAGCCATAAAGCACTTGAGGCATGGCCGCCGGGCAGGCAGTGGCCTGCATCGATGCCGGCCGGCATCAGCTCAAGCAAACGTATATATGGGGCTGTGCCACCATAACGCTCCAGGTCCCATGGACAATGCGACGTACTGGCACGCTTCAGGAGGCTAATCACCACCGGCACACTGATCGCCGACATCGCAAGCACTCTCATGCCCAAGCGGCGCGCAGGCGCCCAGTGCAGGTGCGGCCGCCAGCCATCCCACAACGCCAGCACCACAGCCGCGCCTGCCAGGCAGGACAGCACGGCTTTCAGGATCACATGATTGAATTGTTCGGTGAACCAGGCGTGCTGCAAAGGGAACACGCCACGCGCCCGGTCATACACCATGTCGGCCAAGCGCAAGTCAACATCCGTGTACTGCCCAAGCCACAGGATAAGGACCGCCGACACTGCCAGTGCCAGCAGTCCCCAGGAATTCTTAAGTATCGTCAATACACGCATGGAACATATCTAACTTCGGGTTGTAAACTGCCGTATTCACATTCAGCATGCCCAGCGTGGAATGGAATACGTTATCGTGCGAAAACTGCTGGCTGCTGCGTGCTGCAAGGCAGCTGCGATCCACGCGGAAGCGCTGGCTGAAGCTGTCTGACATCCACAGCATCATCGGCACCTTGCGCTGCTCCTCCGGCGAGAAGATGTATGGCGCGCCGTGCAGGTACATATTTTTCTCTCCCAGCGACTCGCCATGGTCGGAGAAGTACAGCATTGATGCCGGCACCCCGGCCTCTTTCAGGACCTTGATGGTCTTATCCAGGAAATAGTCGGTGTAGAGAATGGTGTTGTCGTAGGCCGCCGTGATCTGCTCGCGCGAACACTGCTCCAGTTCATTGGTCTGGCATACCGGGCCAAACTTCCGGAATTCGTCCGGATAGCGCTTCCAGTAGGCCGGGCCGTGGCTGCCCTTCTGGTGGAGCACGATCACCAGGTCCTTCCTGGCATTGCGGATCAGGTCCGGCAAGCCCTCCAGCAGGTGCTCGTCAAAGCACTCTTCCGAGTTGCAAAGCGGGTTGCCGGCGACCGGCTTGGACATGTCTTCGAAACGCACGCGGGCACATACGCCCTTGCAGCCGGAATTGTTATCGCGCCAGATCACCTCCAGCCCGGCGTGCTGCAGCACATCCAACAACCCCTCCTTGCTGCGCGCCTTGTCTTCCGAATAACCTTCGCGCGTCAGGTCGGAGAACACGCATGGGACAGAAACTGCAGTAGCAGTGCCGCAGGAGCTCACGTTATTGAAATTGACCAGTTCCTTCACTTGCGCCAGGCGAGGATTGGTCTCGCGCGCATAGCCGTTCAGCGAAAAATTCATGGCCCGCGCAGTTTCGCCGACCACGATGACAGTCACGGTGCGCTGGCTGTTGCCGACGGCAGCCCACAGGCTGCCCCTCGCGGCATCGGTGCCAAGAGGCGCGATCTCCGTTGCAGTCGCAAATTTACGTTTGAAGTAGCTGTTCGTGGCCTGGAACACATTGGTTGGCGTGAGCATGAAGCGCAGCTCCCGGTGCTCGCGGATCGCCGGCGCCAGGGTCTTGAACAGTACCAGCAACAGGCCGGCGGACAGCAGCAGGGAGCCAGCGACCAGCCCAGTGTTCATCAGCACTTCGCGGCGCAGGGGGCCGTAGCAAACCGGCAAGCGCCAGATCAGCCAGGATGGAATGACGCCCAACAGCAGCACCGACTGCACCAGCTTCCAGCTGAACAGTTCTCCCGCCTCGCGCACGTCCGTCTCCACCACGTTCTGCACCATGGAGGCATCGACCACGATGCCGTACTGGGACATGAAGTAGGCTGTCAGCGACGACAGCAGCAACAGCACGATCACGACTGGCTTGAACAGCCGCCGGTAGTTCACCAGCGCCAGCACCCCGCTGAAAATCAGCACTAACAGCAGGGCGACGCCAAGATAAACCAGCAGGTTTGCCAGCCGGAAGCCGCCTGTAGCCGAGACAAAACTCTTCCAGAAACTGATGTTATAGATCAGGACCAGGAAGGACGCAGCGGCAAGCGGGAGACAGGCGGAATGGATGCGAGGCAATTTCATCCTCGCACGATAGCTTGCGCTAGGTAAAGGCCATGTAAAGGCCGCGTTAAGATTGCGTTAAATCGGCGGGAAAGCTGATGTCGAAACGTGTGCCGCCGCCTTCGCGTTGCCGAACATGCAACTCAGCGCCAATATGGGCGCAAATCCGCTGCACCAGTCCAAGGCCAAGCCCGGTGCCCGACGAAGCGCCATCATTATCCGGCACCGGCTCGCCAAGCAGGCGTGCCATGGCTGCCGGCGGCAGACCGGGGCCGGTGTCTTCCACCACGATCGAGCGCTGCTCCAGGCGCAGCACGACCTCACCCTGCTCCGTGTAGGCACAGGCATTGCGCAGAAGGTTGCTGATAGCGGCCTGCAGCAGTTCGCGCGAGCCGTGTACCGTGAAATCCGCGCCGTCCAGGTAGCGAAGGACCACCGGTTTGCCAGCCACCAGCGGTTGGCAGCGAGCCGCCTCGTATTGCGCCAGTTCGGCAACCGACTGCGGCGGCGCTTCCAGCCCTTGCGGCGAGCGTGCCAGCCGCAGCAGCACGCTGGCGACGTCGCTGGCTTCGCGCGCGGCGCGGTAAATTCGCTCGGCCGGCGCTTGCAGCCCGGGCTCGCCTTCCGTGCGCGAAATCAGCACTTCCGCCGCGCCGCTGATCACGGTTAGCGGCGTACGCAATTCGTGGCTGACGTCCCCGGTGAAGAAGCGTTCGCGGTCGAGGAATTGCTTAAGCTCCCCGGTGCGGCCGGCAAAGGCGCGGGCCAGAATGCCCAGTTCATCGTCGCGCTCGAGGCAGGGCAGTTCATCCTGCCGCTCTTCGACCGCCCGCGACAGCAAGGTGATCGGCGTGACAATGCGGTTGGCAAGAAAGCGCGCCAGCACTAGGGAGCATGCCACGAAAGTAAGGAAGCCCGCAGCAAACATCGAATACACGACGATCTCGATCTTTTCATATTCGCTATCGTGATCCACCACCACGAATTCGCCATGCCCGTCATTTCCGGCAAGGACGTGCAAGTCGGTTCCGTCGACCGTGATTTCACGGACGCCATGCGGCAGCCCGCGCAGCGACCGCGGGATGTCGGCGCCGTGATGAAATGACAAGCCGGCCGGCATCTGGACCGGCATGCCGCCGGTATGGCGCGGCGCAGCCCACAGCGCCACTTCCTCGAGGCGTTCGTCGACCAGCTTTTCTTCGATGCCTTCCACCGCCAGCGCGGCAATCACCGCAAATACCGCGGATACGGCGATCGCAAAAGTCATGTAGGCGCCAATGATGCGGCGGCGCAGAGAATCAGTTTTCTTCATCGGAGTTCACCAGCTTGTAGCCGATGCCCGGGATAGTGCGCAGCATGGCAAATGGATAAGGTTTGTCCAGTGCCTGGCGCAGCGCGTGGATGTGGGTGCGCAGCGCATCGCTGTCCGGGCGCTCGTCGCCCCATACGTCATGTTCCAGCGCATCGCGCGTCACGATGCGCGGCGCTTCCTTCATCAGGCTTTTGAGGATTGTATAGCCGGTACGGGTCAGCACCAGCGGGCGGCCGGCACGGCGTACTTCGTAATTGATCGTATCAAACGTCAGGTCGCCGAACTGCAGTACCGGCGTTGCGGCCTGCACGCCGCGCGCACGCCGCACCAGGGCACGCAAGCGGATTTCCAGCTCCACCAGGGAGAATGGCTTGACCAGGTAGTCGTCGGCCCCGCTCTCGAAGCCGGCAACCTTGTCTTCCAGCGTGTCGCGCGCGGTCAGCATCAGTACCGGGGTGGCCTTGCCCAGCTCCCCGCGCAGCTTGCGGCACAGCTCCATGCCGTTCAGGCCGGGCAGCATCACGTCGAGCACCACGGCGTCATATTCATGCTCGGTGGCCAGCGCCAGCCCACCGTAACCATTGGCTGCCGTATCCAGTACGTACCCTTTAGGCTCAAGGAAGCCGTACAGGTTGGCGACAATATCCTTATTGTCTTCAATGATAAGTATCCGCATACGGGCATTATAATTCCGCGATGACTATCCCACACATCACCCCACTCAAAGACGAAGCCCTCGCGGCCCAACTGGATCGCGCCATCAATAACAAGACCAAGCCGCTGGGCAGCCTGGGGGCGCTGGAGGGATTGGCGCACAAGGCCGGCATGATCCAGCAAACCACCAGCCCGCAGGTGCGCGAGCCTGCCATCCTGGTGTTCGCGGGCGACCATGGCGTGGTGGCGGAAGGCATTTCGGCCTTTCCGCAGGACGTGACCTGGCAGATGGTGGAAAACTTCCTGGCCGGCGGCGCCGCCATCAATGTGTTCGCGCGCCAGAACGGCTGCTCGCTGAAGGTGGTGGATGCGGGCGTCAAGCATGATTTCGGGCCGCGCGAAGGCTTGGTCAACCGCAAGATTGCCCCCGGCACGGCCAATTTTGCACAGCAGCCGGCCATGTCGGTGCAGCAGTGCATGGAAGCCATCGAGTGCGGCATGGACCTGGTGGCCGAGCTGCCGGGCAATGTGCTGGGCTTCGGCGAGATGGGCATCGGCAATACCACTGCCGCTGCGGCCCTGATGCACCGCCTGACCGGCATTCCGGTAGCGGACTGCGTGGGCGCCGGCACCGGCCTGGCTCCGGAAGGCGTGCTGCACAAGCAGCGCGTGATCGAGGCGGCCATGGCGCTGCATTCCGATGCCCAGGGCGGGCTGCAGGCGCTGGCCACCTTCGGCGGCCTGGAGATCGCCATGATGGTTGGCGCCATGCTGAAGGCTGCCGAGCGCCGCATGGTGCTGCTGATCGACGGCTTTATCGTCACCAGCGCCCTGCTGGTGGCGTCCCGCGTACAGCCGGCGGTGCTGGATTACTGCGTGTTCTCGCACTGTTCCGATGAAAATGGCCACAAGCGCATGCTGGACTTTCTCGGCGGCCGTCCCCTGCTGAACCTGGGCCTGCGCCTGGGCGAAGGCACCGGCGCCGCCTTGGCCGTGCCGCTGCTGCAGGCTGCCGTCAACTTCCTGAACCAGATGGCGACTTTCGAGTCGGCCCAGGTCAGCGAGAAGTCCGAGTAAGCGCCCATGCAGCAGTTGCGCCTGTTCTTCATCGCACTGCAGTTCTTTACACGCCTGCCTATCCCGCGCTGGGTCGGCTTCGAGCCGGCCTGGCTGCACCATGCCTCGCGCTATTTCCCCGCCGTGGGACTGGTGGTCGCTGCGATTGCGGGCGGCGTGTATGCGGCGGCGGCGCTGTTCCTGCCCCCGGCTGTAGCGGTCTTGCTGTCCACTGCCGCCGGCATCTATGCCACCGGAGCCTTCCACGAAGACGGTTTTGCCGATAGCTGCGACGGCCTAGGCGGCGGCCACACGCGCGAGCGCGTGCTTGAGATCATGAAGGATTCGCGCATCGGCGCCTATGGCGCTATCGGCATCGGCCTGATGCTGGCCACCAAGGTGGCAACGCTGGCCGGCATGCCGAAGATGGCTGTGCTGGGCGCGCTGCTGGCGGCGCACCCACTGTCCCGCCTCATGGCTTGTTCGCTGATCTGGCGCATGGAATACGCCCGTGCCGAAGGCAAGGCCAAGCCGCTGGCGCAGGAAATGCGCGGCGGCGAGTTCGCCATCGCCGCGTTGACTGCAGCCCTGCCCACCGCTGCGGTGTGCTACGCAGGCTGGCTGACACCCACTGCGCTGGCCGCGGGCCTCGGCGGCATGCTGCTGGCCACGCTCTGGCTGGCGCGTAAATTCCAGCAGCGCCTGGGCGGCTATACCGGCGATTGCCTCGGCGCCGTCCAGCAGTTGACGGAAGCTGTGTTCTACCTAGGCGTGCTGGCCTGCGTGTGGAACTGATCCTGGTTCGCCATCCCCAGCCTGACGTCGCACCGGGCGTGTGCTATGGCAGCAGCGACATCCCGGCCGCCGCGGCAGCCTTGTCGGAGGGCCATGCCCTGCTGGCAGCAGAACTGGCGCCTGCCCTGGCCGCCGGCTTCCAGCTCTACTCAAGCCCCCTCAGGCGCTGCACTGCGCTTGCTTCCCTGCTGGGAGAGTTCACGCCCGATGCGCGGCTAGCGGAGATGAACTTCGGCGCGTGGGAGCTTCGCCCTTGGTCCGGCATTGCGCATGAAGAAGTGGACGACTGGGCCGCCGACCTGCTTGATTTCCGCCCCGGCGGCGGCGAAACCGTGCGCGAAGTGGCCGGCCGCGTGCAATCCTTCCTCGACGAGTTGCGGCATGACGCCGTTGTCGTCTGCCACGCCGGCACCATGCGCCTGATGGCTGCCATCGCCGCCGGCGAGCCCCTTCAACAGGCGGCCGCCAAGGCAAACCACATCAAGTATTGCGGGATCCTTCGCTTGTCCTGGCCCGCCAAGTCCGTATAATGGCGGGGTTTTGGTGCCCGCAATCGAATTCTCGACTGCAGTTAAACGGGAAACACGGCGCTGTCCCTGACAGCCAACGTGTGCTGCCCCCGCAACGGTAAACAAGTGCCGCCTTCAATGTGCGGCAGCGACCTCCCAGCCACTGTGCGAAAGCATGGGAAGGCCAGGCCGCCAGACTTGCCAGCCCGGATACCGGCCAGATCAGGTGGGAACGCGCCCTGCGCACGTTCCTGTTCATGCCGGCTTACGGGGACGTGGGCCGGCGGCTCGTTACGAAAGTTGTCATGACCTTTCCCGTCACCCGGCAAGCGGCCTTCGCGTCGCTGGCTCTGGCTGTTGCCGCACCTGCCGTCCAGGCGCAAACCCAGGCTCCCGTCCTGAACTCCGTCCTTGTCACCGCGACCCGCACTCCGCAGCCTGCACGCGATGTCATCAGCGACACGCTGAGCATCGGCCCAGAAGAGATCGCGCGCAGCGGCGCCGGCTCCATCACCGAACTACTGCAGCGCCAGCGCGGCATCGAAGTCACCCGCAACGGCGGGCCGGGAACCAATTCCGGCGTGTTCCTGCGCGGTTCCAACGGCAACCAGGTGATCGTACTGATCGACGGCGTGCGCATCGGCTCGGCCAGCAGCGGCGCGGCCGCCTGGAATGCGATTCCCCTATCCGCCGTCGACCATATCGAAGTTGTGTACGGCCCACTGAGCACGCTGTACGGCGCCGACGCCATCGGCGGCGTGGTGCAGATCTTCACCAGGAAGGGCCAGGGCGGCCTGGCACTGGATGCCGGCGTACTGGCCGGCACTTACGGCACGCGATCGGGCACCGCAGGCATTTCCGGCAGCGCCGGAGCGTTCAACTATGCGCTCAGCGCGGGCAAGGAGCGTGCCGACGGTTTCTCCGCCACCCTGCCCACCAGCACCAGCTACAACCAGGACGACGACGGCTATGACCGCAAGCACGCCAACGGCCAGTTGGCCTGGCAGGTCGCGCAAGGCCACGAACTGGGCATGCAGTTCCTGCACAGCGACCAGGAGGCGGATTACGACAGCGGCACAAAGGTGCGCGCCTGGAGCACGCAGAAGCTCGACACCGCCGCACTCTACTCGCGCAACCGCCTGAGCGATGCCTGGCAGATGACGACGCAAGCCGCGCAATCGCGCGACAAGTCCGGCAGCTTTGCCGCCACCGCCAGCCAGATCGATACCAAACAGACCCAGTTCAGTTGGCAGAACGATATCGCGCTGGGCACCGACAGCCTGCAACTGCTGGCCGAACACCGCAAGGAAGAAATCGAATCCAACACCGCCGCCCTGGTACGTGAGCGCAGTACCACTTCCTGGGCCGCCAGCTACAACATGAAGCGCGGCGACCATCTGCTGGCCGCCGCCGCCCGCAACGACGACAGCTCGCAGTATGGCTCGAAGAATACCGGCTCGCTGGGCTACGGCTACCGCATCACGCCGGCGCTGCGCGTCAACGCCAGCTATGGCACCAGCTTCCGCGCACCGACCTTCAATGAACTGTACTACCCAGGCTACGGCTTGCCGACCAATCGTCCGGAAGAAGGCCGCAACCGCGAGATCGGCATCCACTTCGAGCAGGGCGGCACATCCCTGGGCGCCACGGCCTACCGCAACAAGCTGACCGACCTGCTGGTGAACATCGCCCCTTGTCCGCTGCCCGGCTTCCGCTTTGGCTGCGCCTACAACGTCAACCAGGCCACGCTGGAAGGCATCTCCCTGTCGGCACGCCAGCAGCTGGGCAGCCATTTCACGCTGTCCGCCAGCGCCGACCTGCAGAACCCGCGAGACGACATCAGCGGCAAGCTGCTGGTACGCCGCGCCAAGCGCCACGGCAACGTAGCGCTGGAATATACTGCGGGCAGCCTGAGTACCGGCGCCGAATGGCAGCTTTCCGGCTACCGCTTCGACGATACGGCCAACCGCAACCGCCTCGGCGGCTATGGCTTGCTGAACCTGTACGCGGCATGGGAATTCGACCGATCCTGGACTGCCACCCTGCGCTGGAACAACGTGGCCGACAAACACTATGAACTGGCGCGCAATTACGCCACCGCCGGTTCCACCGTGTATGCCGGCCTGCGCTACAGCTACAAATAAATGAGATAAGCTGCCCGCTATGCATCCTCTTTCCGCCAACCTGCGCTTGCGCGCCGTCACCGTCATCCTCCTGCTGGTGCTGTTATCGCTGGCCAGCCTGGTAGCCGCCGGCATGATCGGTTCGGTCAGCATTCCGCTGGCCGACTTGCCGGGGGCTCTTCGGGAATTCATCAGCGGGCAGCCAACTTCTTTGCCGGGCCACCTGCTTGGCCTGCGCGCCGAGCGTGCCGCCACGGCTTTCGTCACCGGCGCTTCTCTTTCCTTGGCCGGCGTGATGATGCAGGCCTTGCTGCGCAATCCGCTGGCCGACCCTTATGTGCTGGGCATCTCGTCCGGCGCGTCGGTCGGTGCGCTGGCAGCGCTGCTGTTCATGTGTGCGGCATGGATGGTGGATGCCGCCTCCTTCGCTGGCGCGGTGGCGGTGTCGATGATGCTTTACTTTCTGGCGCGGCGCGACCTGCGCGGCGGCACCGCGGCGGAAGGAGGCACCGCCCTGCTGCTGCTAACCGGCGTGATTTTGTCTGCGGGCTGCTTCGCCCTGGTGACGCTGATGCTGTCGATCGCGCCGGAAAGCCGCTTGCGCACCATGGTGTTCTGGCTGATCGGCGACCTGTCCGGCTCCCCGATCCGCTGGCTGCCATGGATCGTGCTGGCCGGCGGCCTTGCATTCGCCTTGCGCGCAGCGCGTTCGCTGAACGTGATGGCCCTGCATGCGGAAGCGGCGGCGACGCTGGGCATCCGCGTCGGCGCCCTGCGCAAAGGCCTGTTTTTCTGCTCCGGCCTGCTGACCGCCAGCGCCGTGACCACCGCCGGCAGCATCGGCTTCGTCGGCCTGATCGTGCCGCACGCCTGCCGCTTCGCCTTCGGGCCCGACCACCGGCTGCTGGTGCCAAGCGCCACGCTGATCGGCGGCGCCTACCTGGTTCTGGCCGACACCGTGGCGCGCACCATCATCGCCCCGCAGCAGTTGCCTGCGGGCGTCGTGACCGCGCTGGTCGGCACGCCGGTCTTCCTGTACCAACTGCACCGGCTGAGGAAATAAGATGATCGGCACCCATCAACTGCGCCTTGCCATGGGCAAGCGCACCCTGGTCGACAAGCTGGACTGGCAGGTCGGCGACGGCGAATGCTGGAGCGTGATCGGCCGCAACGGCGCCGGCAAGAGCACCTTGCTGCGCACCCTGGCCGGCCTGCGCCAGCCGGAAGCCGGCTATGTCAGCATCGACCGCCGCGCATTGGGCGAATGGCCGCTGCAGGAACTGGCGCTCAAGCGCGCCTTCCTGGCACAAGCCCGCAACGACGCCTTCTCCTACTCCGTGATCGAAACCGTGCTCTCCGCGCGCCATCCCTATCACGATAACCGGTACTGGGAAAACAGCGACGACCACCAGGCCGCCATTGCCGCCCTGGCAGCAATGGAAGTTGACCACCTGGCGGCGCGCGACGTGCGCACGCTGTCCGGCGGCGAGCGCCAGCGCGTTGCCATCGCCGCCATGCTGGCGCAGGATACGCCGCTGCTGCTGCTCGACGAGCCGGCCAATGCGCTGGACTTGGCGCACCAGGTCAGCGTGATGTCGCTGCTGTCCAAACTGTGCCGCGAACAACGCAAGACCGTGGTGATGGTGGGCCACGACCTGACGCTGGCGCACAGCGTCTCTTCCCACGCCCTGCTGCTGATGGGCGACGGCCGCTGGCTGGCCGGACCGGTCGCGGAAGTGATGCAGCCTGCTGTCCTCAGCGAATACCTTGACCATCCAATCGAAATCGTCCGCCACGGCGAACGCACCATCTTCATTCCCGGGAGTCCCCAATGAGCGACATCAACGAACGCCACCGCGACCGCATGGAGCGCAAGAAGGCCATTATCGACGCCAGGATTGCGGCAGCCGACAAGAATATCGGCGTCCTGATCGTCAATACCGGCAATGGCAAGGGCAAGAGCTCGAGCGGCTTCGGCATGGCGATGCGCGCGATGGGCCATGGCATGAAGGTGGGCGTGGTGCAGTTCATCAAGGGGGCGATGTCGACCGGCGAGGAACAGTTCCTGCGCCGCTTCCCGGAAGAGTGCAGCTTCCACGCCATGGGCGAAGGCTATACCTGGGAAACCCAGAACCGCGAACGCGATATCGAAAAGGCGCAGCAAGCCTGGGAGCAGGCGCGCGCCTTCCTGCGCGACCCGTCCTACGGTATGGTGGTGCTGGATGAATTGAACATCGCCCTGAAGTACCGCTACCTGGACGTGCACGAAGTGATTGCCGACCTGCTCGACCGGCCGGAGATGCAGCACGCCGTGGTTACCGGACGCGCCGCACCGCAGGAGCTGATCGACGCCGCGGATACCGTCACTGAAATGACCGTCGTCAAACACGCCTTCAAGGCTGGCATCGCAGCGCAGCCGGGCACAGAATGGTAGCGCGCGCCGTTCTGATTGCCGCTGCCGCGTCCGGCCAGGGCAAGACCACCGTCACAGCGGCACTGGCGCGCAAGCTGGTACGCGCCGGGCGAAGCGTGCGGGTCTTCAAGTGCGGTCCGGACTTCATCGACCCGATGGTGCTGGCGCGCGCCTCCGGTTCGCCGGTCGAGTCGCTGGACCTGTGGATGGTGGGCGCTGAGCGCTGCCGGGCCTTGCTGGCCGAAGCGGCAGTCCAGGCAGATGCCATCCTGGTCGAGGGAGTAATGGGCCTGTACGACGGCACGCCTTCCGCCGCCGACCTGTCGCGCGAATTCGGCCTGCCGGTGCTGGCCGTGATCGATGCCGGCGCCATGGCGCAGACTGCCGGGGCGCTGGTGCACGGCTTGCGCGACTACGGACCTGTTGCCATGGCCGGCGTGGTCGCCAATCGCATTGCCAGCCCGGGACATGCAGCCATGGTGGCCGCCTCGCTGCGCGACATTCCTTTGCTCGGGACCCTGCCCAAGCAAGCAGCATCGCTGCCTGAGCGCCATCTTGGCCTTGTCCTGCCGGACGAAGTCGCGGGCATTGATGAACTTCTCGACACGCTGTCGGACCAGTTGACGCTCGACCTGGCGGCATGGGATGCCCTGCCGGCCGCGCACATCGCTGCGGACGCCTCGGCAGCCCCCAGCGCGGCACCAGCCGGGCGGCCGCTTGAAGGGTCCCGCATCGCCATTGCCCGCGATGCCGCCTTCATGTTCCTCTACCCTGCCAATCTGACGACGCTGGAAACACTGGGCGCGCAACTCGATTACTTCTCGCCGCTGGCCGACGAGCCGGTGCCGGGCGGAGCCACGGCAGTCTATCTGCCCGGCGGCTATCCCGAGCTGCACGCGGCCGAACTCTCTGCGCGCCAGCGCTGGCAAGCCTCGCTGCGCGCGGCGCACGCCGATGGGCTGCCGATCGTGGCCGAATGCGGCGGCATGATGGCGCTCGCCGACTCGCTGCAGGACAAGGAAGGCAAAGACTGGCCCATGGCCGGCCTGTTGCCCGGCAAAGTCGTCATGCAAGCCCGCCTTGCAGGACTGGGCGCGCAAGCGATGCCGACGGCACAAGGCGCGCTGCGCGGGCACACCTTCCATTACTCGCGCCTGGAAACGACCGAACCGGCCTTCGCAACGACGCAAAAGCATCCAAGCGGCGCCACTGGCGAAGCCGTCTACCGCAAAGGCTCGCTGCAAGCTTCCTACTTCCACGGCTACTTCCCATCCAATCCCGCCGCGGTGGCGGCCATGTTCTCGCGGAGCGCGGCATGACACGCACGCTGGTCTTCGGCGGCGCACGTTCCGGCAAGAGCGCCCATGCCGAACGGCTTGCCGCAGCTTCCGGCAAGGAGGTAGTCTATATCGCCACCGCCGCCGCGGGCGATCCGGAGATGACTGCCCGCATCGCGCTCCACCGTGCGCAGCGTCCGCAGCACTGGCACACCGTCGAAGAGCCAATTGCCCTTGCCTCGGCTTTGGCTGAATGGCGTTCGCCGCAGCGCCTGGTGCTGGTCGATTGCCTGACCCTGTGGCTGTCCAACCTGATGTTCAGTGAGGACGCGCATTACCCGGATGTCGGCACGATTGAGCTGCCAGCGCGTTTTCATGAGCAACGAGCGGCCCTGCTGGACGAACTGTCCGTCGAGCGCGGCGACGTCGTGCTGGTGTCGAATGAAGTCGGCATGGGCATCGTGCCCTGGGGTGCTGTCTCGCGCAGTTATGCAGACGAGGCCGGCCGCCTGAACCAGTCGGTTGCCGCCGTTTGCGACCGGGTTGCCTTTGTCGCGGCGGGCTTGCCGCTGATGCTGAAAGGCGCCTGATGCTGCTGGCTGGAATGGACTGGACCACATTCGCCGCCGCCCTGCTCGGGGGCCTGCTGCTCGACGCCATGCTGGGCGAAGTTTCGCGCTGCCATCCGCTGGTCGGTTTTGGCCGCTTCGCCAATGCGGTCGAGAAGCGCCTGAATCGCTCCGCCGCCGCGCCTGCCGCGCGGCTCGCTCACGGTGCGCTCGCCTGGGCACTGGCCGTGCTGCCACTCACGATGCTGGCCGCCTGGGCCTGCGCGCAGCCGCTGCCTCCTGCGGCACAAGCGGCCCTGCACGCAATCCTCCTCTACTTCTGCCTCGGCCTGCGCAGCCTGCGCGAACATATGCTCCCGATCTGGCGTGCGCTGCAAGCCGCTGACCTGCCAGCCGCCCGCGCCCTGACCGCCCGCATCGTCAGCCGCGACACCGGGCACGCCACCGAATCCGACCTGGCCAAGGCAGCTACCGAGTCCATGCTGGAAAATGGCAACGACGCTGTCTTCGGCACGCTGTTCTGGTTCGCCATCGCCGGCGGGCCAGGCGCCGTGTTGTTCCGCCTCGCGAACACGCTGGACGCCATGTGGGGCTACCGCTCCGAACGTTTCAACCTGTTTGGCCGCAGCGCCGCCCGCATCGACGATGCCCTGAACTACCTGCCGGCCCGCCTGACAGCATTCAGCTACGCGCTGCTGGCGCCCGGACCAGGAAGCACCCGCCGCGCACTGGCTTGCTGGCGCCGGCAAGCCCCGGCCTGGAGCAGCCCGAATGCCGGCCCGGTGATGTCCACCGGAGCGGGAGCACTCGGCCTGCAACTGGGCGGCGCCGCCAGCTACGGCGGTGAAATCGAGCAACGCCCGCCGCTTGGCGAAGGCAACCCGGCGTCTGCCGTCGACATCCCGCGCGCCTGGCACCTGGTGCGCAATACAACCGGGCTGTGGACGGCCATCATGCTGGCCATCGCCTATGGAGCACATCATGCTTGAACACGGCGGCAAGCTGCGCGAAGCAGCGCAGCGCTACGGCCGCAGCGACTGGCTGGACCTGTCAACCGGCCTCAATCCCAACGGTTATCCAGCGCCAGCCTTGCCTGCGGACGCCTGGCACCGCCTGCCGGAACATGATCCTGCCCTGCTCCAAGCAGCGCAACGCTATTACCGTGCGCCGCAGATGCTGGCGGTCGCCGGAACGCAGGCCGCAATCCAGGCCCTGCCCCGCCTGCGTCCACCTTCGCGTGTCGTCGTCGCCAGTCCAAGCTACGCCGAGCACCTGCACCACTGGTCGCAGCATGGCCACCAGGCTCGCGCCGTTCCCTATAGCGAGCTTGGCGCCGCCATCGCCGCGGCTGACGTGCTGGTGGTCTGCAACCCGAACAATCCCACAGGCGCATCGGTGCCGCGCGCAACGTTGCTCCAATGGGCCGAAACGCTGGCAGCGCGCGGCGGTTGGCTGGTCGTCGATGAAGCCTTCGCGGACACCGATGGCGTCCATAGCGTCGCCGACGCCACACTGGCGCCGGGCCTTGTCGTGCTACGCTCCGTCGGCAAGTTCTTCGGCCTGGCCGGCTTGCGGCTTGGCTTCGTCGCGGCAAGCGAGGAGATCCTCATCCCGCTGGCGGACATGCTTGGCCCCTGGGCCGTCAGCGGCCCGGCGCAGCAAGTCGCACGCGCTGCACTGGAAGACATCGCCTGGCAGCGCACCACGCAGGAAGCACTGCAAGCAGCAGGATCCCGCCTGCGCGAACTACTGGCCAGCCACGGCATCGCCAGCCATGGCACAGCACTGTTCCAGTGGTGGCCAGAGCCGCGCGCCGAAGAATTCCACCACCACATGGCGCAGCGCGGCATCTGGGTGCGCCTTTTCCGTGAAGCGGCACGCGGCATCCGCCTCGGCCTGCCGCCCGACGAAGCAGGCTGGCAACGCCTCGAACTGGCATTGAACGAATGGAGCAAGCGATGAAAAGATACATGCTGATTTCCGCCCTGTGTGCAGCGCAGGTCCAGGCGCACGCCGCCATCACTGTCACCGACGACGATGGCAAGCCTGTCACCCTGCAAAAGCCCGCGCAACGCGTCGTTGCACTGGCGCCGCACGTGACGGAACTGCTGTTCGCAGCCGGCGGCGCCGAAAAGATCGTGGGCGCGGTCAGCTACAGCGATTATCCGGAAGCGGCCAAGCAGGTTCCCCGCGTCGGCGACAACCGCCAGGTGGACATGGAGCGCCTGCTGGCGATGAAGCCGGACCTGCTGGTGGTATGGCGCCACGGCACCTCCGAACGCCAGATCGACCAGCTGCGCCAGCTCGGCATCCCGATCTTCCACAGCGAGCCGAAGAAGCTGGACCAGATCGCCGACAACCTGGAAAAGATGGGCAAGCTGCTCGGCACCGAACCCGCCGCCAATACCGCCGCCAAGGAGCTGCGCCAGAAGCTGGCGAGCCTGCGTGCGCAATACGCCTCGCGTCCGCCGGTGCGCACTTTCTACCAGGTGTGGGACAAGCCGCTGTACACCCTGAACGGTGAACACATCGTCAGCGACGCGCTGAAAGTATGCGGCGGCCAGAACATCTTCGCCGACCAGAAGGTGACCGCACCGGTCGTCAGCGTGGAAGCCGTGCTGGAAGCCGATCCCGAAGCAGTGTTCGCCACGGCGGAGAAAGACTACGGCGGCGTCAACCTGTGGCGTCCTTACAAGACATTCAAGGCGACACGGCAGGACAACCTGTTCACGATCGACGGCAACCTGCTCAATCGTGCCGGCCCGCGCATGATCGCAGGCACCGCCGTCCTGTGCGAGAAGCTGGAAGAAGCCCGCAAGCACCGCCCAGCAAAATGAGCTTCCCCTACCGCACCCTGATGGTCCAGGGCACCACTTCCGACGCCGGCAAGAGCACCATCGTCGCCGCCCTGTGCCGCCTGCTGGTGCAGCGCGGCGTGCGCGTCGCGCCGTTCAAGCCACAGAACATGGCGCTTAATAGCGCCGTCACCATCGATGGCGGCGAAATCGGACGCGCCCAGGCGCTGCAAGCGATTGCCGCCGGCGTTCCGGCCCATACCGACATGAACCCCGTGCTGCTCAAGCCTAGCAGCGACATCGGCGCCCAGGTCATCATCCACGGCAAGGTGCGCGGCGACATGAATGCGCGCGACTACCACCAGTACAAGACCGTCGCCATGGCGGCCGTGCTGGAATCCCACCAGCGCCTGCTGGCCCAGTACGAAACGGTGGTGGTGGAAGGCGCCGGCAGCCCGGCCGAAATCAACCTGCGCGACCGCGACATCGCCAATATGGGCTTTGCGGAAGCGGTGGACTGCCCCGTCATCCTGTGCGCCGACATCGACCGCGGCGGCGTGTTCGCCCATATTGTCGGCACCTTGTCCTGCCTGTCCGAAAGCGAGCGCAATCGCATCATCGGTTTCGTCATCAACCGCTTCCGCGGCGACATCAAGCTGCTGGAGCCGGGACTGGAATGGCTGGAACAACAGACCGGCAAGCCTGTGCTGGCCGTGCTGCCCTACCTGCATGGCCTCTACCTCGACGCCGAAGACGCGGTGCAGGCGGTGCAGGCCGAACGCGGCGCCTTCCGCGTGGTGGTACCAAGCCTGCCGCGCATGAGCAACCATACCGACTTCGATGCGCTGCGCGCCCATCCCGGCGTCGACCTGCGCTTCGTGCGCAAGGGCGAAGCGATCCCGCCCGCGGACCTGATCATCCTCCCCGGCAGCAAGAACACGCGCGACGACCTGGCCGCGCTGAAGGAAGGCGGCTGGCCGCAGGCAATCGCGCGCCACCTGCGCTACGGCGGCAAGGTGATCGGCATTTGCGGCGGTTTCCAGATGCTGGGCACCCTGGTGGACGATCCGCACGGCGTGGAAGGCCGGGCCGGCAGCGAATCAGGGCTTGGCCTGCTGGACATGCGGACGGAACTCACGCGCGACAAGCGCCTGGCGCAAGTCACCGGCCACTGTGCCTTTGACGATGCCCCGGTCAGCGGCTACGAGATCCACATGGGCGTTTCGCACGGTTCCGCCCTGGAGCAACCTGCCTTTTATATCGACGGCCGGCCGGAAGGCGCCCGCTCCGCCGACGGCCAGGTGCTCGGCACCTACCTGCATGGCCTGTTCGACCATCCGCAGGCCGGCCGTGCCCTGCTGCACTGGGCCGGCCTGGCGACGCAGCACACGGTCGATACCAACGCCTTGCGCGAAGCTAGCCTGGACCGGCTGGCTGCCGCCTGCGAACCCCTGATGGAAGCGCTGCTAAAACGGGTCTAGGCATTGCTTTATTTGCAAACACTTTCAGGATTGGCTACCATCGTCCTGTTGAGTAACCGCATTTCAAGTCAAGGCCCGACCTACAGTGAAGCTGATTCGGAAAAGCAGCCTGGTTCGCAGGCAAAAAGACGCCACCATCCATTGCGAGATCGAGCTATGCGAGGTGGCGGGCGCAGTGGCCGGATCCCCAGGCCGCTACCTGGTCAACCTGCGCCAGGGACGCACCGGCGAAGAATGGCGTGAGAGCACGCGCACGCCGCAGCCGGTCGACTGGCAGGCCGCCGAAACCCTGTTCGAACTGGCGCTGATCGAACGCGCCGCGCAAGGCTTCAGCGATCCGGCGTCCGTCCCGGAGCCGGCCATGCCGCAAAGCGCGGCGCCAGCGCCAGCCTCCACGCAGAATCCACCTGATGCCGCCGCCATTACGCTGCTGCAGCAACTGCAGGCCGCGAACTGGAAAAAGCTCGACCAGCACCACCGCAACCGCGTCATCTGGCGCATTGGCGAGCGCCGCCTGCGTGGCGCCGTGCCCACCATGGTCGACCTGATCGCTCGCGGCGACGCCATGCAGGATTACTGCCTGGCCTGGGCCATCGGCCGCTGCGGCGATGCGGGCGCCGCCGTCGCCATGCAGGAGTTGAATGCACGCGGACGCACGGATGCCGTGCGCCGCATAGCCCTGCAAGCCTGGCTGATGCTGGCCGATAGCGCAGCACTGCAGGCGCACGCGGCCCGCCTGCTGGCCGATTGGCCGGCCGCCCTGCGCAGCGCCTGGGACCTGCAGGACGAAGAAAAGCTGCTGGCGATTGCCGCCGGCGACGACGAATGGCAAGGCCTGTCGAAATCGGACTGGCTGGAACAGCTGCACCAGGTAGCCCTCAGCCAGCCGATGGCCCGCCGCATCCTGCGCACCCACCTGAAGCGGATGCGCCTGCGCGCCGGAACGTTCCGCGCCGTGCGCCACATCTACAAGGCTGCCGAAATGGCCGGCGATGCCGAGCTGTGGGGCCTGGTCCAGCAGCGCTTTGACACGGACACGCATACCAGCAGCAGCCAGTGGATCTATGTACGGCGCGCCTACACCAAGTATGCCGAGGAGGCCTCGCGCCCGGACAGCAAGGTGGCTTACGGCCTACGCACGCGCGACTACCTGCGCCGGCGCGGCTGGCGTACGCTGCGCCGCCTTGGGGAAGGCGCCGACCCTGCCTACGTCCAGATGGCGCTTGGCGTGCTGGCAGCCATGGACGACAGCGACGCCGGCCAGCCGAACTCGCGCGGCGGGCGCTTCTACGACAGCTACAGCCACTGGATGGTGTTCAACCGCATGCTGCGCGCGCGCGGGCATTGGCTGAGCAACCGCCACGGCACCAGCTGGTACCAGCCGCACCCGATCCGGCCCGATGACCGGCGCCAGGAAGCGTTCCCCGAACTGTGGGATGCGCAACCGCAGGCTTTGCTCTCGCTGATGCAGCAAAGCCGCTGCGCGGGCGTGCACGAATTCGCAGCACGCGCGCTGGCCGACAACAAGGCCTTCTGCGCTGCGCTGGAACTTGACGTCATCCGCGAGCTGCTGCGCAGTCCTTACCTGGCGACAGCGCGCTTTGCCTTCCAGGTGGCTCGCCAGCGCTTCGAGCCCGGCATCCCGCCGACCGACTGGCTGCTGTTGCTGATCCAGTGCACCCTGCCGGAGGCCACCCAGTATGCGCTGGACTGCGTCGTGCGCGATCCGCTGCGCTATGCGGCCGATCCGCTGCTGGTTGCCACCATCGCCTGTGCGCCGCTGGAGGCGGTACGCCGCCAGGGCCGCATGCTGTGCCAGGTAGCCGCAACGTTGCCAGGCCAGGCCCCGGCCATCGTCATGCAACTGCTCGACTGGCTGGACAACTGCGCCGACATCGATGATGCGCGCAACGCTGTGCCGCCAATCGGCGCCGACCTGCTCTGGCTGATCGAGAACCCGCTGCGCGATGCCGCTGCCGGCGCGCCTTACGAACGCCTGTTGCAATTGCTTGGCCATCCGCTGGCCGCCGTGCGCCTGCTGGCCTGCCAGTGGCTGACGCTGCATCCTGCACCGACCGGCATGCTGCCCGGCTCCAAGCTGGCCATGCTGCTGAAGGACGAAGACGCCGAGGTGCGTGGCGCAGCGGTACGGCTGTTCGGCATGCTGCCGGACCAGGTGCTGGCCGCGCAATCGGAGCTGATCATCGCCTTCGCCACCAGCGCGGAAGCGAGCGTGAGGCGCGGCGTCGATCCGGTCATCCAGCGCCTGAGCGCTGCCGATGCCGGCTTCCGCCACGCATTGCTGGGCGGGCTCCTCGACGCCCTGTTCCGCAGCGAGACCGGCGACGGCATGCACGCCGACCTGGTGGCCTGGGTTACCGGGCCATTGAAGGACGAGCAGGAACTGGCCGACACCGCGTTGCTGGTACGCCTGCTGGCCGCGCGCAGCAAGGGTGCCCTGCAGCTCGGCGCGCGCCTGCTGCCAGGCTTCCGGCACGAACAGTTTGACGTCGCGGCCTGGGCATCGTTCGGCCGCAACCCTACCGCCAGCGTGCGGCAATGGGCCTTCGACGCCTACCGTTCCGACCCGCAGCGCGTGCGCGGCCAGATGGAAGCCGCCCTGCGCATTTTCGACAGCCGCTTCGACGACAGCCGCGAATTTGCCGCAGCCTTCTTTACCGACGCCTGTTCGCGCGAGGACTGGACGCCGCTGCTGCTGGTGAACCTGTGCGACCACCAGGATCCGGCCGCGCAGCGCTTCGGCCGTGCCATGATCACCAGGCACTTCGACGTCGGCGACGTGACCGACCTGCTGGATAAACTGAGCCAGCACCCATCCGCCAATATGCAGCTCTTCGTCAGCTCCTGGCTGGAAAGCGCCTGTGCCGGCGACCTGCACAAGCTGCAACGCATGGAGCCGTACTTCCTCAGCGTGCTGTCGCAAGTCAATCGCGGCCGCGTTGTCAAAGGCCGGGTGCAAGCCTTCCTGCGGGCCCAGGCCGAACTGTCGGAAGACATCGCCGGCTTCGTCGCCAGGCTGTTCGCGCGCCAGGTGGTCACAGTGGCGATCGCCGACAAGGCACAATACATCGAAGGCCTGCGCGCCATCCAGCAGCGCTATCCGGACCTGCCCGCAGCCATCACGATCCATACGCCGGCGGCCATCGCCGGCCGGGGAAGCAAGACATGAGATTCCAGTACCGCTATTACGGCGAGACTTACGTCAGCAACAGCGCCGCGTCCACCGACATGCGCTTCGTGCCGGACACCCTGCGTGCCCCGACGCACTTCGTCGCCAATATCAACAAGCACATTCCGTTCCGCGAAGCCATCTCCGCACTGCACGATGTGGTGGTGGCCGACCAGCGCTACCAGCCAAAGGACAAGACAGCCTACAAGGAATGGGTGGCCCAGAACGAAGGCATGATGCTGGCGCAATTTCAGGCGCGCAGCAGCGAGCTGAAAGAGCAGTTGCAGCCGCTGCAGTCGGAAATGCGGGCACTTCAGGCCCGCAAGTCGAAGCTGATGAAGCCCTTCTACGAAGCGCAGTCGAAGTACTACAACTACCTGTACCAGACCAACCGCGAATTGTGGATTGCGCTGGACCCGGTAATCACCGTGCATCCGGACCGCGTATTCTTCGAGTGCTTCAGCCGCGACGAGTCGAGCTACGCCTCGCTCAGTTGCAGCCATAATGTGTTCGACCACATTGGCGATTTCGCCTGCGGCACCACCAATATCGACTATTCGGAAAGCCTGTACGGCGAATTCCAGAAGATCCGCGACTACAAGAGCACCAGGCTGTCGATCGATCCGAGCGGCTTCCAGGTCAAGACCGCGGACGATCCCGAATTCATCGAAGAAAAGATCGACGTGCCCGACACCTGGGTGCGCGGCTTCCTGCAGGTGAGCAGCGCCATGAACATGGTGGCACGGCGGCTCGACCTGCATCCGATGGACGTGCACAACTTCTGCCTGCAGATGCGGCGTAAGAAAGAGCGCGTCGGCCCGCGCTCGATCCGCTTCGTGCTGGCGCCCGGCCAGCCCGTGCGCGCGGTTTTCGAACCGTGGAATGAGGAAGTCGTGTGCCGCCGCTCCATTTACCAGGGCAGCGTGGCGGAAGAAGTCCGCATCTGGGGCCGCCGCCGCCTGATGCTGCTGGAGCGCCTGATTCCCGTCGCCCAGAGCTTCACGGTGCACCTGATGGGCAGCGGCCTGCCCAGCTTCTGGATCGCCAATATGCCCGACATGCAGTTCACGCTTGGCCTGTCCGGCTGGACCGCCAACGATTGGGCGCAGGCCGGCCAGTTCGACCTTCTGGCGCCGCGCGGCGAGATCGACAACGACAGCAAGGAAAAAGTCTTCGTAGCGCTGGGCAAGCGCTGGTTCGCCACCAGCGCCCAGCTGGCGCGCGACACGGGCCTGGACCGCATGATGGTGGAACGCGCGCTGACGCTGTATACCCAGGCCGGCCGCGTGGTCTACGACCTGGTGAATGAAGTCTACCGCCTGCGCGAACTGGCGCGCGACCCGCTGCCGCTCGATTCGCTGCGTTTTGCCAGCCCCGAGGAAGAAGAAGCCCAGAAGCTGGTCGCCCTCCACGCAATGAGCGGCCATGCAGTGGAAGCAGTTGCGGACGGCAGCATTCGCCTGAGCGCGCAGGCCAAGCAAGGCGACCGCCAGTACCAGGTCATGCTGCGGCTGGACGCCGACGAACGCATCGTCGATGGCGCCTGCCAGTGCAACTTCTTCACGTTCAACCGCATGCACAAAGGTCCTTGCGCGCACATGCTCGCGCTACGCATGTCGCGCAAGCAGGCGGCTTGAGGATGACGATTGATATGAAAAAAGCAAATGAACTGATATACTCGTTCCAGCAAACACGGCGGGATGGCTCTTGCAACCCGAACGGTGGATCGCCGTTCACGTATTCAGCTCTTCCCATGCGCCACTGGCACGCTCTTCACAGTGCCATACTGACACCGGTGCGGCAAGACGGTGTGACTGCCCTGCAGTCCATTCGCCGCACCGGTGTCGTATGGCATCGAGTGGAGCGCCCCAGTCTTAAAGGCTCTTCGATGACAATCCCGCCGTGCTTGCATCTTTCGCGCTCGCCTCGCCAGGAGGCCATGCAATGAGCGCCACCGAATCCAAACCAGTCACTACGCGCGCCGAATTGATGGAGCGCCTGCGCAACAGCTCGCGCCAGGAAGTCGTGCTGGGCGAAATGCAGCGCCTTGGCTTCTGGCCTGCCAATACCGGCCAGCCCACCGAACTGGAAGAAGTGGTCAAGCGCGAAGCGGAACTCAGTAGCGCCCTGCATCGCCTCGGGCAGGAACTGCGTTCCATCCAGGACCCTGAACAGGCTCTCAAGGCGATGCGCAAGGAGCGCCTGGCCAAAGCGCGGCAACGACGTGAAGAAACCCGCCAGAAACGCGCACGCGAGCGTTTTGAGCGCGCGACCGCCTGGCACCAGCGGCAGTCGACCGAGCTGCTGTACCTGGGCGAAGGCGTTTCCACCGGTCTGAACCACACCGAGAGCAATGCCGAGAAGCTGGCGCGCTGGTCGCTGCCGGCAATGAACAACGCGAGCGAGCTGGCGAGCGCCATGGGCGTTACCCTGCCTGAGCTGCGCTTCCTGAGTTTCGAGCGCCGCGTCTCGCGCATCAGCCACTACCGCCGCTTCGCGATGCCGAAGAAGACCGGCGGCGAACGCATCATCTCGGCCCCGATGCCGCGCGTGAAGCGCCTGCAATACTGGGTGCTGGACAACATCCTGGCCAAGGTGCCGCTGCATCCTGCCGCGCATGGCTTCATTCCCGGCCGCTCGATTGTCAGCAACGCCCAGCCCCACGTAGGCAAGTCCGTGGTCATCAACCTGGACCTGAAGAATTTCTTCCCTTCCATCAGCCTGCCGCGCATCAAAGGCGTGTTCAGGGAGCTTGGCTACAGCGAACAACTGGCGACAACTCTCGGCCTGATTTGCACGGAAACGCCGGTTGAAGAAGTCAGCGTGGACGGCGAAAAGTTCTTCGTTGCGACCGGCGAGCGCGCCCTGCCCCAGGGTGCGCCGAGCAGCCCGGCCCTGACCAACATCCTGTGCCGCCGTCTTGACGCGCGCGTGCAAAGCTACGCCGCCAAGCTTGGTTTCACCTATACCCGCTATGCCGACGACCTGACATTCTCCGGCGATGCCGCTGCGCGCAAGCTGGCCGGCAAGCTGCTGTGGCGCGTCAAGCAGATCATTGCCGACGAAGGCTTCACGCCGCACCCGGACAAGCAGCATGTCATGAGCGATGCGCATTGCCAGAGCGTGACCGGCATTGTGGTCAACAAGAAGCTGTCGCTCGACCGCGATACCTTGCGCCGCTTCCGCGCGACCCTGTTCCAGGTCGAAAAGGATGGCCCGGCCGGCAAGCAGTGGAACGGCAATGAAAACGTGATCGATGCGCTCGAAGGTTACGCGCAGTTCATCAAGATGGTCGATGCTGCAAAAGGCGCGCCATTGTTGCAACAGGTGCGGGCAGCGCGCGCGAAATGGATTTCCCAGGCTCCTGCCGCAAGTGCACCTGCCGTGCGCCGCAGCAGCGGCTTCCGCGCCTTGTCCGCACAGGGCAAGGAACCGTGGGCAGGCTTCTGGCAGGCTGCAATACCTGCTGCGCCCGTACTGGAGAAAACGCAGGAACAGTTGACGCAGGCAAAAGCCGCTGCAAAGCAAAAGCCTTCCGCAACCACAAGCCCGCCTTCACGGCCTTCGGCACGGCCGGCTGCCGCGCCGCAGCCGGCCGCTCGAGAAGGCCGCGGGATGTTCACCGGACGTCCATGGGTGGCCATCCTCATCCAGATTTACTTTGCCATCACCCTGTGCCTGAACTTCCGCACGCCGATTCCATTCGTCGCTGCGGTCGTGTTGGCGGTGCTGGCATGGCGGAATTACCGCGCAGGATGGCCGCGCTATTTCTTCACGATGTTCGTAGCGGTGATTGCGACAGTAGTACTGCGGCACGCCTGAGACGAAAAAAAACCGCCAGGTCACCCTGGCGGTTCTCGTTCAGTTCCCGACGGCTTATTCAGCCACGTCGGTACCCACGTTGATCGCAGCGTAAGCGCGCATTGCAGCCTTGGCTTCCACGCTGCCCACGCCATACAGTTCCTGTGCTGCCGCCACCACGGCCGCACGTGCGTCAGCGTAGGTCGAGCCGGAGGTCAGCTTGGTGGTGTTGGCCTTGAACCAGATGCGGTAGGCCTTGTCGATGCCGATACCGGTCATGTTCTTCGGTGCCTGGGTCAGGTATTGCGAGTAGTAGTCGCTGGTGGACACCGAGCTCGAACCCATGGCCAGGAAGTAGAACATGCGGTTGTTAGGACCGCTGCTGTAGTGCGGATCCAGGCGCTTCAGGGAAGTGCTCCATGCGTTCGGGCTCTTGCCGTCCTTGCTTGGCTTGTACAGCCAGCGCAGCGGGGTACCGGTCTTCGAGATTTCCTTGCCCATCATCCAGTCGTTGCCGGCATTGACGACGCTGCCGGTGCCGCCGTTGCGTGCGTATGCTTCGACTGCTTCGCCGTTGATGTCGGACGAAGATTCGTTCAGGCCGCCGGACTCGCCGCGGTAGGTCAGGTTGGACGTTGCAGCGGTCACGCCGTGGCCCATTTCATGGCCGATCACGTCGATCGAACCCAGGCTGTAGAAGCTGGAGCCGTCGCCGATGTACATGCACTTGCAGGAATCGGTGTAGAAGGCGTTGTCGTAAGCGGTGCCCACGTGAACAGCGATATAGGTCGCGGTGTTGTTACCATCCAGCGACTTCCAGCCCAGCACGTTGTTCATGGTGTCGTAGGTGTTCTGCAGGCCCCACAGCGCATTCACGGCAGCGGTCTGGCCGTTGGCGTTGGTGGTGCTGCCGCCGCTGATGTAGTTCTGGCCATCGCCCCATACGTTGGTGCTGTTGGTGTAGATCACGCCAGGAGTCGGGTTGGAAGTCGAAGCGTGGTTGGCGTTGGTGATCGCCGCGCCGCCGAACTGGCCGCCGACGCCGCGGGTCGAATCCAGCATCTGGTAGGTGGTGCCGGACAGGGTGGTCTGGATCGGCACGTCGCCGTTGTACTGGCTATGGCCGGTGCCCACTACGCTCTGCACCATGCTCCACTGGTCCAGCAGGCTGCCGTCTTTGGCGTTCACGATGGTGTTGTGGAATACGGCTTCCTGGCCTTTGGTCATGCGGGTCTTCACCAGGTAGGCGAGCTGGTAGCTGCTTACGACGTCTTTCACGTCCAGCGCATTCAGGTCGGCTTCGGCCTTGTTTTCTGCGCCGGCTGCGCGCACGGTCGTCATGACCGGGAAGATGATCAGTTCAGCGGAAGGTGGGTCGATGTGGCTGGCGGCCGTCGGCAGGGTCGCCATTGCTTTGGAAATGGCGGCGGTGCCGGACAGGGTTGGCTTCACGTCGAAGCGCTTGGCCGACAGGCTGGCGCGGCGGTCGGTCACCGATTCGCCAACAATATTGCCGCCCTTGTCGGTCACAACCACGGACTCGGATTCGAAGATGCGCACGCCCTTGTAGGTGTGGTTCATGCGGCTGATGGCCTGGCCCGAAGCGCCTGGGTGCTGGGAGGCGATGCTGTAGCCATGATCGGCATCCAGGCCGAATTTGCCGCGCTCGCCGTTCAGGGTTGCCAGCAGGCGCGCCTTTTCCTGGGCGGAGAATGCGACTGGGCTGGCCATCATGCTGGCGGCGCCAGCTTGTGCTGCTACAAGGGTGATCGCTGCTGCGACCAGGGTCTTGCGAATCTTCATTTTTGCTCCATTAGTCCCGTGATTGTCTTGTGTTTTGTCGTCCGGTTTCTCCGGCTCGAATACCAACACTAGCTAGGTTGCATGGAGCTAGTCAACGTTTCTACAAAATTGAGACAACTTTCTGTTGTATGTCGTATTTGAGACTTTCGAAAAAAAAAGGCCTGCCTTGCTTTCCTTCGCAAGACAGGCCCGGACCATCCGGAGGCCTCCGTCAGTGCGGCACCATCCCGGTAAATACGTAAGCCTGCAGGACAGTCATCAAGCCAACGATAGCGGCAAACAGAAGGCTATGTTTGAGCGTAAAGCGGAACAATTCGGATTCCCGCCCGACCAGGCCAGTCGCAGCGCAGGCAACCGCAATCGACTGCGGCGAGATCATCTTGCCGGTCACGCCGCCGGTGGTGTTCGCGGCTACCAGCAGCGTGTCGGAAACCCCGACCTGGTGCGCGGTTGTATTCTGCAGGGAGCAGAACAAGGCATTCGATGAAGTGTCGGAGCCGGTCAGGAACACGCCCAGCCAGCCGAGGAAAGGCGAGAAGAACGGGAACGCCGCACCGGTGCCGGCCAGGACCAGTGCCAGCGTGGACGACATGCCCGAATAATTGGCGACAAACGCAAACGCCAGCACCAGGCCAATCGACAACACCGGCCGGCGCAGTTCAAGCACCGTATCACGCAAGGCGCGCAAGCCATTGCCCAGGCTATAGCGCAGCAAGACCATCGACAGCAGGGTCGAGATCAGGATCGCCGTGCCGACTGCCGAGATCAAGTCCAGCTTGAAAATCGCTTCGTACGCTTTAGGTGCGGCGACGATCGGCGTCATCTTGATGACCATCATGTCCAGGTAAGGCACGTGGAACTTCAGGACCGTTCCGGCCAGCGCTCCCTTGGCCGCAAACAGCGCCTTGAACTGCGGCAGGCTCCACACTGTCACCACGGCGGTCAGCAGGCCAAACGGCGCCCAGGCACGCACCGTTTGCGCAGTGCTGTACGGTGATTTGCTGCGGCTGCGCGGCTCGCTGCCGCCTGCAGCTGCGCAGCCGAAAGGCGACAGGGCCGCCGTGCCGCCGCCCATCGAAATGGCGCTGCGGGCTCCAGCCTTGGCGCTGGCGGGCTGCCATACCTTGAGGAAGCCGGTCAGGGCGCCCAGGCTGACAAGGGCGGACGTGATGTCCGGCAGTTCAGGGCCAATGTAGTTGGAAGTGATGTACTGCGTGATCGCGAAACTGCCGCCAGCCACCAGCGCTGCGGGCCAGGTTTCCTTGATGCCGCGCTTACCGTCCATCATGAACACCAGCCAGAATGGGACCAGCAGCGACAGCAGCGGCAGCTGGCGGCCTGCCATGGCGCCGATATTCATCGCATCGAGGCCGGTGACCTGCCCTGCCACGATAATCGGAATGCCCATGGCGCCGAATGCGACCGGGGCGGTATTCGCAATCAGGCACAGGCCGGCCGCATACAGCGGGTTGAAACCCAGTCCGACCAGCAGCGCCGACGTGATCGCCACCGGTGCGCCAAAGCCTGCGGCCCCTTCCAGGAAGGCGCCGAAGGAAAAGCCGATCAGCAGCATCTGCAGCCGCTGGTCGTCCGTAATCGACACCACAGACGCACGGATGATCTCGAGCTGGCCGGTGCGCTCAACGACCTTGTACAGGAACACCGCACTGATAATGATCCAGGCGATGGGCCACAGGCCGTAGGCGAAACCGAAGCCGGCTGCGGCAAGCGCCTGCGGCACCGGCATGCCATACGCGAAGATGGCAACGGCCAGGGCCAGTGCGAGCGTCACTGCGGCGGCGATATGGCCTTTGATGCGCCAGACAGCCAGCGCGATGAAAAAGAAAAGAATAGGAATGGCGGCGGCTAGCGCCGACAGCCATAGGCTGCCCAACGGGGCATAAATCTGGTTCCAGGTTTGCATGGGTACTCTCCTCCAAGTTATGAAATTTTTATGGGTCCAACAAATCCTTACTCCGCCTGCCCCCTTTCCCCCAGCAGCTCGGACAGGCTGCGGCGTGCAGGCACCAACGGCTCACGGTGGTGTGTCCATCCCAGTTGTGAGGACGGCGTGAAAGCGCGCAGCCGGGTCGCCAGCCAACGGAACCAGCGATAAGCCGAGGGGCGCGCAAAGGCGCCGCTCCAGAAACGCCACACCAGCTGTTCCCCGCGGCTGAAGCTGGCGCCCTGCCCACGCAGCGGCTGGTCGACCTGCTGCGCCGGATCGCGGTTAGCCTCGGTACGCAGCCGCACGAGCAGGGAAGGAATCGGTATGCGCACCGGGCACACTTCGGCACAGGCGCCGCACAGGCTGGACGCCGTCACCAGGTCGGCGGTCTCCTCCAGGCCCAGCAAATGCGGCGAGATGATCTTGCCGATCGGCCCCGGGTAGGTAGTGCCGTATGCATGCCCGCCCACACGTTCATAGACCGGGCAATGGTTCATGCAGGCGCCGCAGCGAATGCACTGCAACGTGGCGCGCAACTGCTGGTCGGCATAGGCCTGGGAGCGGCCGTTATCGAGCAGCACCACATGCATTTCGCGCGGGCCATCCAGTTCGCCGGCGCGGCGCGGGCCGGTGATCAGGTTGAAATAGGTGGTGATCGACTGCCCGGTGGCAGAGCGGGTCAACAGGCTTGCCAGCGGCACGATGTGCTCCAGCCTGGCCACCACCTTTTCAATGCCCATCAGGGCTATATGCACGTCGGGCACGGTGGTCGAGAGGCGGCCATTGCCTTCGTTCTCCACCAGCCACAAGGTACCGGTATCGGCGGCGGCGAAGTTGACGCCGGACAGGCCAATGTCTGCATCAGCGAATTTCTGGCGCAGGGAACGGCGGCCGGCCAGGATCAGTGTATCGACGTCTTCGGTGTAGGGCGTGCCGGGCAGGTGACGCTCGAACAGGGCCCCAATCTCGGCGCGCGTCTTGTGCAGCGCCGGCATGACGATGTGCGACGGCTTTTCCTCCGCCAGCTGCACGATGTATTCGCCCATGTCCGATTCGATGCATTCGATGCCGCGTTCAGCCATGTAGTGGTTCAGTTCCACCTCTTCGCTGGCCATCGACTTGCCTTTGACGATGCTGCGTGCGCCGCGCCGCTGCGCAATGCCGTGAATGATGGCGTTGGCCTCGTCCGCCGTGGACGCCCAATGTACATGCACGCCGAGCGCCTGCAGGCTGGATTCGAACTGCACCAGAAGGTCCGGCAGGTTGGCCAGCGCATGCTGGCGTATCGCCTGACCCAGGTCGCGCAGCTGCTCCAGCTCGTCGGCATCCTGAAACTGTGTGCTGCGCTTGGTCTGCAGGAATTCCATCGCACCGCGCATGCTGGTGCGCAGCGCCTGGTCCTGCAGGGCACCGCTGACCCGTTCGCGGAAATCGGCTGGCGAGACAAAATGCATTGGCCGTGCGTTCATGCCTGAACCTCCAGTACATCATTGACAATCACCACCCACAGCGCACGCGGACCGTGTGCGCCATAGGCCAGGGTTTGCTGGATATCCGATGTTTTTGAAGGTCCCGACACCAGCACCAGGTTGGTCGGCATGCCGTCGCTCCAATGTTCGGCGTGCATGGCCGAATGCAGGTCGGCATGCAGGTTGCTGGCATACACAAGGGCCACATGCAGCGGCGGTACCAGCGAAACGGTGCGCGGTGTACCGGCATCGGGCGCCAGCACCAGCGTGCCGGTGGCTGCAATGCCGGAGCGTGCCACGGTAAAGCCGGCGTCCACAGTGGAGAACAGGGAATCCTTCCACGCTTCCAGCGGCTGCGAGAACGGGAGCGTTTGCACGGATGGGGAAAGCGCAGCATGCAGGGCCGCACCTTCGGCAGTAGCTTGATCCAGCAGCATCCGTTGCACGCCTGCCTGCGCCAACTTGTCGGCGAGCAGCGCAGGCCAGCCGCTTACGTCGCTGCGCATTACTTCGGTGCGGACCGATGTCATGACACGCTCCATTTCGTCCGCACGCTGCATCGCTGTCGCGCTGCGCGACGGGCCGCGAGCATGGTGCCGGTTGATGCGCTGCTCAAGCTCGCGACTATCCGGCCTCGGCGCCGGTGCAGCAACGCGAAGCGCGCCAAGGATACGTTCGCGTGCGCCCATGCTGCTCATGCTGCACCGCCTTCCTGGCCGCCAAGGCGGCGCCACAGGAAGCTGGCCATGTGTTCCACCTGTAGGGGCGCGCCCTGGCGCTGTGCTGCGTGACCGATATTGAGCAGGCACCCGCAGTCGGCGGAGACCAGGCGTGTACAGCCTGTTGCGCAGGCGGCAGCTACTTTGTCGGCGACCATTGCGCCGGAAATGTCGGGATGCTTGAGCGAGAAAGTCCCGCCAAAGCCGCAGCACTCAGATTCGCGTTTGTGCTCTACGCGCGTCACGCCGGGCATGGCGTCGAGCAAGGCAACCCCATGCTCCCTGGTGCCCATTTCGCGCCGGGCACCACATGAGGTGTGGAGCACGACGCGTTCTTCGGCCTGGACGGTCGCAGCATGAAGGTCGATGTGAAGTACGTGCAGCAGGAACTCGCCCAGTTCGTAAATCCGTCCTGCGAGCTCGCGCGCCTTGGCGGCCGCTTGCGGATCGTCGTCGAACAGTTCCGGCCAGTGATGGCGCATCATGCCAGCGCAAGAACCGGAAGGCACGATGACGGGCCAAGCCTCCGGGAACAGATCCAGCTGCGCACGCGCTACGGCGCGTGCCTGTTCGGGATTGCCGCTGCTGTATGCCGGCTGGCCGCAGCAGCTCTGGCCGCGCGGATAATGGACGGTCACGCCTTCATGTTCCAGCAGGCGCACTGCGTCCAGCCCTGCTTCGGGCATGAACAGGTCAACGATGCAGGTGCCGAACAGGTACACGTGCACATTGCGCTGGCCGGCCAGCGATGGGTATTGTCGGGGCTTCATGGTGCGTCTCCTCTGTTTTGCTTATTCCGTCGACAGGTCCCATAATTCCCGGGAGCCGGCGGCGCAGCAAACTGGTCGGACCAGTGACCGCAAAAGGAGAGCGTGGGATGAAAGCAAACGGACTGGTAGAAGAAGTGCAACGCCAATTGGAAGTGGCGCTGCTGGACGGGCGCTATCCTGCCAACAGCAAACTGCCGTCAGAGCGCATGCTCGCCGAGCAGTTCGCGGTGTCGCGCAATACGATACGCGAGGCCTTGCAGAGGATGGTGGCGCGCGGCCTGCTGCGCAGCCGCCCGGGTGCGGGCATGTTTGTGGGCGATCAGTTGCGCACCAGCACCTCGTCGCCATGGGCGCAATTGGTGGTCGATCAACCCGCGCTATTGAGCGACGTGCTGGAATTTCGCCGTGTGCTGGAAGGCGCTACCGCCTACTACGCCGCACTGCGCGGCACGGAAGAAGAATTTGCCGGCATCCGCGCCCTGCAGGCAGCGCTGGAACAGGCGCGCCTGGATGAACAGGAGGCCGCCGAAGCGGCGCTCGACGCGCAATTGCACGAGGCAATCGCGCTCGCTTCGCATAACAGCATGTTCCTGCACCTGCATGCGAGCGTGCTGGTGATTTTGCGTGAACACATTACGCTGAATGGTTCCAACTTGCGCGCACTGGATGCCGAAGTGTCCGGCCAGTTGCTGCAACAGCACCGTGCCATCTGCCAGGCCATCTGCGCCCGCCGCCCTGAAGCCGCGCGTACTGCGATGCAGGGGCATATCGACTATGTGGCAGGCAAGCTGGAGGCAGCCTGACTGGTCCAACCAGAGCAAGTCCGAACGCGCAAAAGCAAAAAGCCCGCTGGCACATGCCTAGCGGGCTTTTCTAATAAGAGCCTGACGATAACCTACTTTCACACTGGTTGCAGCACTATCATCGGCGCAGAGTCGTTTCACGGTCCTGTTCGGGATGG